>SDBT01001423.1_pt1 | contig 42021 bp, 27 predicted proteins | sample 2277101 | NCBI WGS metagenome assembly SDBT01 (sample SAMN10404973, study PRJNA504765) | marine sediment metagenome | isolation source: marine sediment core GS10_PC15, 103 cmbsf | place: Arctic Ocean: Southern Knipovich Ridge | collected 2010 | reverse complement strand
GGCTGTCCTGGCCTTGGGAATCACCGGCATTGTCCCCTGCTTCATCTGCGGCATTATCGCCTGGGTGATGGCCAGGAATGATCTGGCTGAGATGGACGCGGGCCAGATGGACCCGGCCGGGCGCGGCTTGACCAGCGCAGGCAAGATCTGCGGAATAGTCGGTGTGTGTTTCTGGGGGGCTTACCTTGTGTTTTACGCGTTTATTCTTCTGGTCTTCTTCAGCTCTTTCCCGCACCCGGGTCCCTGAAATCGGCGATAGCTCATGAAGCAGTGGTATTGTATTGTTGCCGGCCAGCAGTATGGCCCCGTCAGCGAAGATGAACTGCGAAGCTGGGCGCGGGCCGGAAGGCTCAAACTCACCGACCAGGTCTGGTCGGAAGGGATGCCCACCTGGACGCCGGCTTCAACCGTACCGGGGCTGTTTGTCGCTACGGGCAACCCTCCGCCGCTGCTTAAACCTCATCGAGGTGCGGCTGTTCTGGCCTTGGGGATACTGGGAATCGCCCCCTGCTTCATCTGCGGTATCATCGCCTGGGTGATGGCCAGGAATGATCTGGCTGAGATGGACGCGGGCCAGATGGACCCGGCCGGGCGGGGGATAACCAGCGCCGGAAAAATCTGCGGAATTGTCGGTGTGTGTTTCTGGGGGGCTTACCTTGTGTTCTACGCGTTTATTATCCTGTTCGTCATCATTCCGCAAGGGTTTTAGTCCGCGGCGGATGGGCGGAGTGAAATGAGACTTCGATTGGCATCGGTGCCGAGGAAGCCGAACTGGCCGATGTGGGCGGCGGCTGTGTTTCTGGGCTGGGCTGCTTTGGTAGGCGCGGTTGCGTTTCTGGCGGACCTGCTAGGCCGCAGCGCCCCCTTGTGCCTGTTCAAGCAGCTTACGGGAATTCCGTGCCTGACCTGCGGGTCCATGCGCGGTGTGATGAGCCTCGCACGAGGCGACCTGGCAGGGGCATGGTGGTGCAATCCCCTGATGTTTTCTGTCGCGGTCCTATTCCTCACCGCCCTGCTGGTCCGCGTGGTGCTGGCCCGGGCCGTTGTGGTGGATCTCTCACGCCGGCAGCGCGCCGTTGCCTGGTCCCTGGCCGTCGCTGCCATTCTGCTCAACTGGGCACATGTCATATGGAACGTCGGCTGACGCGGTGGGGGATACGGCGGACAAGATGCCCGGGCGAGCCATTCAATTAATCACCGCATCCGCCTTCTGGAACGCCTTTTGGAACTTCTGGACGGCTGATACGAAGTTGCTCTGGTCGAGTAGGTCCTGTCCGTCGGCAAGGAACGCCTGGGCGTCAGCGACGTTCGCGTGGTCCTGCGGCGTGCCGGCTGCGGCTTCAGCCTGCGTGACGGCGTCCGCCGCCAGGGACTTGGCCGCCCCGGCGATCGCCCCCTTCAACGCCGTCAGGTCCAGGGCAGGGTCGGCCGCCTCCGCATCCTCGAGGTCCCGGATCGCCTTGATCATCTTCACGAACGCGGCGTTCGCGTTCCCGGCCTCGATCTTGTCGAGGGCGCCGCTGGCGGACTTGCCGCCGTTCTTGCCCACCAGCTCTTCCAGGGCGTCCGTCACAGCCGCGGCGGCCTTGGGCGTGATCTCCGGATCGTTCGCCAGATCACCCAGCTCGCCGGCCACTTCCTGGATTACCTGCGCCGGGTCGAGCAGATTGTGGACGGTGATCGCCACCGTGGCCTCGCTGCTATCTTCGGTGCCGTTGCTGGCCAGGTAGGTGAAGCTGTCTGTGCCATACCAGTCCGCATCCGGCGTGTAGATGAAAGAGCCATCGCCGTTCAGCGTGAGCGTTCCGTCGGTCACGTCGTCTACAAGCACCGCCGTCAGCGGTAGTCCTTGCGGGTCCAGGTCATTGGCCAGCACGCCCTGCGGCGCCGTTACCGTCAGGACATTGTCCTCATCGGTCTCGTAAGCATCGGCAAAGACCTCCGGCGTCGTGCTGCCGGGGGCCGTCTCGAACGTGTTCTGGCCGCCGCCGTCGATGAACGTATTGCTTCCGCCGCCGCCGATGATGATGTTCGTGCCGGGCCCACCAATCAGGATGTCGTCCCCGTCGCCGCCGTCGAGGATGTTGTCCCCGCCGCCGCCTGTCAGCGTGTCGTTGCCGTCTCCGCCGTACAGCTCGGAAGCCAGTGTGATATCCGGGGCCACCGTGATCGTGTCGTCTCCGCCCAGGCCGTAGACAACGATCCGGCCGGTGACAGCTTCGAAGTGTCCCACCTCCACACCGTTTATCGTGACCACGACGCTCCCGCTGCCAACGCCGATATCGTCATCGCCCCCGGTGCCGCCCACGAGGACGTCGTCCCCGGCAACCGTTGCGGGCACGATGCCGACTTCATGGTACACGGGCGCGCTTTCGCCGCCGTCCTTGTCCGTAGCCGTTACGGCCACAACGAACGAGGACGGGTTGGCAATGAAGACATCGTACGTGCCGTTGTCGTCGTTGGCCGCCAGGTTGCTGGCAAGTGTGCTGAAGACGACGTGTCCGGCGGCACTGATCACGGCACCGTCGCCCAGGCCGCTCATGTCGTTCGCCTCCGAGCCGTCGGGCGCCACGTTGACACGCTCGGTGCGGCCCGTGGCCCGGTCGTGACGGAAAATGTCCCACTGGCCGGCGAGGTCCCCTTCGACCAGGTTCGAGGCGTTTGAGGCAAACGCCACGTACCGGCCGTCGGGACTGATGTCGGGCAACCAGCTGTAGCTGTTCGCCGGTCCGCCGTCCAGTGCCACGGTGACCAGCTCGGTCTGGCCCGTCCACCGGTCGCGCACGAAGATGTCGCCCGTACCATTCGTATCCCCCGCCACCAGGTTCGAGGCGTATGAGCGGAAGGCCACGTACCGCCCGTCGGGGCTGACCGAGAGCTCCATACTATCGGCGTTCCCCTGCGTGGCGTCGGAGGCCACGCTGAGCAGCTCAAGTGCGACGGCGCCCGGCTCATCGTAGATCCCGTCCTCGTCCGCATCGCGATCGTGGAGGAAGACGTCGCCTTCCTGGCCGTTGGCGTCTCCTGCCGGCAACAGATTATCGGCGTACGACGTGAAGCCCACATACCGCCCGTCCGCGCTGATCGTGGCCTGGCCACTATACCCGTTTGCCTCGGAGCCGTCCGCCGCCAGGCTGACCCGCGTGATGACTTCCGTCAGCCGGTCCCAGACGAAGACGTCGTCTGCGCCGTTGTTGTCATCCGGGACCAGGTTCGAGGCCTCCGAGACGAAAGCCACATACCGCCCGTCCGCGCTGATGGAGGGGAAGTCGCTGGGGCCGTTGGCCGCTGCGCCGCCCGGGGCCACGCTGACGGGCATCGTCTGACCCGTCTGGCGGTCGTACAGGAAGATCTCCCAAGGGGGCCATGGCGAACGGTAGGCTACGTACCGTCCATCGTCGCTGATGGCGGGATGAGTCGCACCGTCGATCCGCTCCGTCTGCCCCGTCACACGGTCGCAGACGAACACGTCCGGGGACCCGGGCGTATCGCCCGGCACCAGATTGGAGGCGAATGAACCGAACGCCACATATCGGCCGTCGGGGCTGATGGCACTGTAGTAGCTTGCGCCGTCCCCCGAGCCGCCGTCCACAGCCACGCTGAGCAGCTCCAGGCCGCGTCCCGACCCCACAATGTCGTAGGCATGGGTGATCTGTGTTCCATCAGGCCCCGCGGCGGCCTCGGCCGTGCCATCGCCCCAATCGACCCAATACGCGAAGCCGGCCGCCTGGTCATCAGGCGACGGATCGGTCGCACCAAGGGTCAAGTTAAGGGGCGCTCCAGGCACCCACTCCGTCGGTCCGGTCGCGCTGGCAGCAGGTGCGGCATTAAGGACGGTCAGAGTGGTGGAGGCTTCGGCCACGCCATCGTTGCCGTCGTCGACGCGCACGATCAGGTCATAGATGCCGTCGTCACCGACGCCCAGGGCTGCCAGCTCCGCCCACGTAACGATCGGCGTTTCGCCGGCCGCATCGGCGAAGGCGCCATCATCGTTGAGGTCCCAGCCGAAGGTCAGTGGATCGTTATCTGGATCGGACGAAGCAGATGCCTGGAGCAGAACCGGCCCACCTTCGGTGATCTCGTACCGCCCGCCGGCGTCGGCCACGGGGGGTTGATTGACGGAGGCGCCCAGATAGCGGGCCAGGGCAAAGTCATAGCCGGTGTCCGACTGGTACGAATAACCCGCCACCACGATGTTGCCATCCGCCTGGATGGCGACGCCGCCGATACCGTCGGTCGTGGCGCCGAAGTCGGTGGTGACCTTCCCGGCAGTCCCGAAGGTCGCATCCAGGCTGCCGTCGCTGTCATAGCGGGCCAGGGCAAAGTCTGGAGTACTGACGTCCAAAACCGAAGAACGGCCCGCCGCCACGATCTTGCCATCGGCCTGGATGGCGACGCTGTAGGCAACGTCAGATGAGTTGGCGAAGTCGGTGATGACCAGGCCATCCGGGGTGCCGTCGCTGTCGATGTCATCCCCGAAGGTGTCGTCCAGGCTGCCGTTCGTCTCGTAGCGGGCCAGGGCAAAGTCCCAGCCGGTGGGCCACCACTGGTCCGAATAACCCGCCACCACGATCTTGCCATCGCCGTCGATGGCGACGCTGAGGGCGTCGTCCGAGCCCCCGAAGTCGGTGATGACCTTCCCGGCAGTCCCGAAGGTCGCATCCAGGCTGCCGTCGATGTCATAGCGGGCCAGGGCAAAGTCATCGCCGGTAGGGATCCCCTGGTACGAACGACCCGCCACAACGATCTTGCCATCCGCCTGGATGGCCACGCTTCGGCCATGGTCGCTCCCGGCGAAGTCCGTGGTGACCGTGCCATCCGGGGTGCCGTCGCCGTCGATGTCATCCCCGAAGGTGTCGTCCAGGCTTCCATCGGTATTGTAGCGGGCCAAGGCAAAGTCAGGCCCGATGCCCGACTGGACCGAATAGCCCGCCGCCACGATCTTGCCATCTGTCTGGATGGCTACGCCCCAGGCTGCGTCGAACCCCGTGGCCTCGGCGAAGTCGGTGGTGACCTTCCAGTCCAGGCTGCCGTCGCTGTTATATCGGGCCAGGGCAAAGTCATAGCCGGTGCCCGCTTGGAAGGATCGACCCGCCACCACGATCTTGCCATCGCCGCCGATGGCGACGCTATAGGCATAGTCGGTCGTGCTCCCGAAGTCGGTGGTGACCAAGCCATCCGGGGTGCCGTCGCCGTCGATGTCATCCCCGAAGGTCTCGTCCAGGCTGCCGTTCGTGTTGAAGCGGGCCAGCGCGAAGTCGCCCCCCAGAGAACCCGCTGCCACGATCTTGCCATTGGCGTCGACGGCGACGCTATAGGCACCGTCGCTCGAGCCGGCGAAGTCTGTGGTAACCAACCCGCCAACGCCGAAGGTCGGGTCCAGATCGCCCGCGCTTAGCAATATCCTCGGCTCGAGGTGTTCGAAGGAAGGATGACCCGCCGGTTCATTTGACGTTGTCCCACTCATGGCTGTCTCCCAAGGATGAATAATCTACCCGTGAAATCAGTCGTACTCATCTGGCCGGCCCTGGCTGGGCGGGCAGGTACTGCGCCCCCATGAGAATACGATGGTAGTTGCAAGACCTCCCATTCCCGATTGGAGCAGCGGTCATTCTAATAGCAAAAGGCCAAAAGTCAAGCTCCAATTCAAAGAGCGGTATTGTCGCAACGATTGCGAGGAGATTCCTCGCGAACGGCCAACCCAGGGACTGCTGTCCCTGCCCTTGCCCCCCTTGGGGCCTAGGGGCCTGGGAATCGGGGGTGGCAAGCGTAGAATGTCTGGCTACCGGCTACGCGCTACCGGCCACCAACGGGCGGGGGACGGGACGAGTGTGTATAATATGTGTGAGCGCGGCGAGGCGGTCTGAAGGCGGCCGCTTTTTTCATGCGCTTGCCCCGAAGCCTGAAACCGGACCTCGCCCCCTCGGGGCCCCCCGCTAGGGGCCTTAGGGGCATGGGGCCTGGGAGATGCGAACGTCAAGATCAATTGAGGAAACAAGTTAGGCGGCTTGGCCATTTCTTGCTGCGGCAACCGGGCCTTGGAGGGCCAAAGGCCGGGATATTGCTGTAAACCCTCGTAGAATGAAGCCTTGTGAGTTCCTCGCCCGATCCGCCGTCGGGAGGCGGGTCACCCGCGGGACGGCTGTCGGAGAGTCTTTGGTCGGGCAGAATACTCGAGACCTTTTCTCAAATACGCAGAGTCCAGCGGGGCGGGGGGCGTATCCACAGATTCATTTGAACCAGGCCCGAAACCTTGCACCTGCCCGCAACCGAAAGCGTTGGAGGGACGGACGACGCCCGGAGGCGTCAGCCGGCGTCGTTCATGTTAGCCACAGGCGCGAGCCTGTGGAAAAAGGTGCGCATAAACAACAGAGCCCCCGAAGGGGGCGATTCATGGGCGGCAAACAGGCCCACGCAAACCGTTCTTGTGTACGGCTTCATGAATCGGCCCTGCGGGCCTCTGTATTATTGGGCGCTTGATACCACGGGCTCGCGCCCGTGGCTAACATGAGAAACCTTGCACATGGTGGCCAAAAAGTGCAAGGTTGCGAAACGGACGTAATGCCTTGGAAATGTGGGGGTTAAGGGGTGGTTTTGCGCCGCGAAACCTTGCACTTTATTTGGGAAAAAAGTGCAAGGATGTGCAAGGTTCCCGGCGGGCGTTTTCTCGATTTCCGCTCGATTGTAGCGGCAGCGCCGCCCGCAGGCCCGGCTCCCCCTTCGGCTCCGGTCAGGACAAGCCGAGAGTGCGTTGCTCACGGTTGCGTTAGTGTTGCCACCTTGCTCGTCCCCTGGGGACTTGTGTCTTGGCCGGACAGGCTGCGGCGGTGAGGAATCACACAAGGGGAAATCTTCACAGGGTCCAGCCGGGAGGCTACAATGTCCAGCTCGATGGCAAGATGGCGGGGCCAATGCCCTGCTCGGCCCAGCCGGCGTATGGATATCTGACCGGTACAAAGGTCCGACAAAGGTGGACGTATGAAGCGGCAGTGGTATTGTTGGATAGAAGGGCAGCAGTATGGGCCCGCGGAGGTGAGCGATCTGCTTGGTTGGGTGAAGGAAGGACGGCTGCACGCGGGAGATTATGTGTGGTCGGAGGGCATGGCAGAGTGGACGGTGGCGCGGAATATACCGGATCTGTTCCCGTCGGCAGTTGGCGCGGTCGTGCCACGACCGGTGGGGCTGGCGGGAGCGGCCATGCCGCCTCTGCCGCAAGCGCAGGTCAGCTATCCCGGCAAGGGGATGTGCGTTGCGGGCATGGTTCTGGGGATCGCGTCGATTGTGAGTCTGTGCTGCTGGTGTGCTTATGGTCTTCCCAGCATAATCTGCGGCTTGGTCGGCCTGATCTTGAGCATCGTGGGGAGTCGCCAGGCCAAGCGTGCCGGCGGGAGCACCGGGATGGGCCTGACGGGCATCGTCCTGTCGGCCATTGGGCTGGCCTTGGGGTTGATCGCGGTGATAATCCTGGTGTCCATAGCCGTTAGCGGGCCCGGTTCGTTCGAGGATCTTGGCCTCGACCTCGACGCAATGTGATGCGCGACTTTGATGTTGTGGTTGTGGGAGGGGGACACGCGGGCGTCGAAGCGTCTCACGCCGCGGCGCGCCTGGGCAGAGCGGCTGCGCTGATAACCCTCGACCCGGCCACCATCTCGCAGATGTCCTGCAACCCGGCCATCGGCGGTGTGGGCAAGGGGCAGATGGTCCGGGAGATTGACGCTCTGGGCGGGCTGATGGGCCTGGCCGCCGATGCCACGGGCATTCAGTTCCGCATGCTGAACCGTTCGAAGGGGCCGGCTGTCTGGGGGCCACGCTGCCAATCCGACCGCCATGCCTATGCCGCCTGGATGCAGAACGCCCTTGCCGGACAGGAGAACCTGACGGTTATCGCCGGTGAGGCGGCGGAAATCGTTACCAGGAACGGCCGCGTAGCCGGCGTCCGCATGCACGAGGGGCCAGAGCTTGCCTGCGGCGCCGTGGTCGTCACCACCGGCACGTTCCTGTGTGGCATGCTGCACCTTGGCAGCAGGATATGGCCGGGCGGGCGATATGACGAGGCGGCCGCTGACGCCCTGAGCGACTCGCTACGCCGCTGCGGGCTGGAGCTCGGGAAGCTGAAGACCGATACGTGTCCTCGCCTGGCGACCGAGTCGATCGACTATAGCCGGTGCACGCGCCAGGACGGCGACGACCCGCCGACGCCGTTTTCATTCCTGAATGACGCGGTCACGGACGACCAGGTTTGCTGCTGGATTACCCGCACCACGCCCGAGATTCATGAGTTCATTCTGGAGAATCTGCACAGGGCGCCGATATACACCGGCCAATTGCCGACTACCAGCCCGCGATACTGCCCGTCTATCGAGATCAAGGTCCGTAGGTTTCCCGATAAGGACAGCCACCAGGTATTCCTCGAGCCCGAGAGCCGGCAGACGAATTGGGTCTACTGTAACGGGATTACGACGTCGATGCCGGAGGATATCCAGGATTTCATCATTCACCACATTCCCGGCCTGGAAGATGCGGAGATTGTCCGTTACGGCTACGGCATCGAGTATGACTATGCTCCTCCCGTCCAGCTCAGGGCGACCCTGGAGACCAAGTGCGTGAGGGGGTTGTTCCTGGCCGGGCAGATAAACGGCACGACCGGCTATGAGGAGGCTGCCGCCCAGGGACTGGTTGCCGGAATCAACGCTGTAATGATGCTCGATGGGCGCCCGCCGATGGTCCTTCGCCGCGACCAGGCTTACATAGGTGTGATGATTGACGACCTTGTAACCCGTGGCATTACCGAGCCGTACCGAATGTTTACCAGCCGGGCGGAGCATCGCCTGAGGCTGCGGGCCGACAACGCCGACAGAAGGCTGACACCGATCGGCAGGGAAACAGGCTTGGTGTGCGACCGGCGATGGGAGAAGTTCAGCGCCAAGCGCGAAGCCCTGGCCAGGACGCAGTCGCTTTTCGAGAACACTCGTGCGGAAGGCAAGAAGATCAGTGAGATCCTGCAGCGGCCGGGGATTACGCTCGAGAAAATCATCGGCCTCATTGACTCTCCTGCCCGTAGCGAGTTGCTGCAAGTGATTCATGAACACCGTTCCGCAATAGAGTCGCTGATGATCGATGGGCGATATGCGGGATACCTGGAAAAGCAGGCCAGGACGGCCCAGCAGATGCAGGACCTCGACAGCAAGCTGATCCCTGAGGACATCCAGTACAGTCAAGTATCGCATCTTCGGCACGAGGCGAGGGAGAGACTTCATGAGGTCCGGCCGCGCAGCCTCGGCCAAGCCCTGAGGATAGGCGGGCTGACGCCGGCAGACATTACTGTGTTAGCGATCCATCTTGCGAGCCGATTGAAAGATGTCTGAAGGTTTGTGGCTGCACAGATGCAGAAAAGCACCCGGCGTGGGCGGCAAACTAGGCAACTTGAGCGGGGTAGGGGATTCTCTCACAGACCGGGTTGGCAGGCAATTTCGACGTTTTTTTGGGCTGGCCAAAACGATAACATAACCTCCCCGTAACAAGAGCCTTACATATACTCTGAATAGTCATAATCGTTCAAGCAGAGCTATGAGAATCGACGATAAGTGCGATAGGACGTGCCGATGCAAGGACGCATCAGACGCTCGAGTCGGTCGCAGATGGGAATGGCGGCCGCTTGGAAAGGACGACGTAGTAAGGCTCGGATAGTTTGGCAGTGTGGTGCGGCGCTCAAGGATGTACCGAACCACACGGCGGCCGAGCCAATCGGCCCGTTGGCGCATCGAAGCGGGTAGGAGTGAGGGTAATATGGCAAATGTCATTGGCATCCACGGTCTTGGGGGCCTGCAACCTCCAAAGCCGACGGAAGGTGTTATTCCCGGCAGATCTGCCTGTCGGGCGCAGCAAACATCTGACTCAGTGGAGATTTCGACTGCGGCCAAGCTCGCCATCAAGGTCCGCGACATACCCGATGTTCGTGTGGACCTGGTAGCTGGCGTGAAGGCGGAGATAGTAGCCGGCACCTACGAGACCTCCGAGCGGCTTGAGATAACAATTGACAGACTTCTTGAGGACCTTTTTCCCAGTAGTGCATGGGCTTGATGAACGCCTGTCGGTAACTCAGGCGTAAAAGGCATGGACAGTCCGTTTCATGCCTTTTTTCGTGCGCGGACGGCCCAGCGGCACCGCCTCAGATGGCAGAACCGGGCCGGCTCAATTTGCCCGAGGCTGCGCGAGACCTCAACTCTCTTGATGTTTTCGTCTCTCGATTTGCCATCTGGCATCCTATTTGTTAATATACATAGGACTGGAAGACTGTAGCGTCTGGGAAAGACAAGTTGACCGTGATGGTTGGCGGGCTACCAGTTGGATTTGGGCGGGCACAGAGGCATCGACGCTTGCTTCTGCTGTATGGCTCGGGCCGGTCCTGAGTGCAGGAGACAGTACAGTGAGACACAAGGCTGTTTTTACCACGGGTGAGGCTGCGGAGATCTGCAAGGTTTCGCAGCAGACGATTATTCGCTGTTTTGATAATGGTCAGCTTCAGGGCTTTCGCGTGCCGGGCAGCAAGTTCCGCCGGATTCCGCGCGACGAGCTCATCAAGTTCATGAAGGCCAACAAGATCCCGATGGAGGGACTTGAGAGTGATAAGATCCGCGTGCTGGTGGTGGATGATGACCCACAGATCGTGGAGTTGTTCTCTGACGTGCTTAATGGCGACGGGCGTTTTGAGGTGAAGACGGCCGAGACCGGCTACGATGCCGGCGTGCTCACCCAGCAGTTCCGTCCCGACATTGTTGTCTTGGACTACATGCTGCCGGACATCAACGGCAACATCGTCTGCAAGACAATCCGTGATAACCCGGAGCTGGCACACATAAAGATTCTGGTAATCTCTGGTGTAGTCAATCTTCCTGAGGTGGACGATCTAATGGAGGCGGGAGCCGACGAGTTCATAAAGAAGCCCTTCAACATCGAGAGCCTGGTGGAGCGTATGGTGGAGCTCGTGAAGGGGTAATCGTCGGCTGGCTGGCCCGTCATCCTCGTGACAGAAGCGATGGAACACACTGATGGGCAACAGGACAAGCTTACCCCGCAGCAGTTGGATATGATGCTGCGCGGGTTGGAGGGTCTACCAACCTTCCCCAGTGTCGTTGCGCGAATGGTGTCGCTCATCGTCGACATTGGGGCCAGCGGTGGTGCAGCCGACGAATCTGAGCTCGCCCTGCTGATTGGGTCTGACCTTTCACTGACGGCCAAGCTGTTGTCGCTTGCCAATCGCGAGTATGGCCGGGCGGACACGGTTACGCGGGCAATGGAGCGTGTGCCTGCAAGTGTTATCCACCCGGTAATGCTGAGCACAAATGTGTTCCAGTTGTCCGCGGACGGCGGCCTTACGGAAGAGGGCCTGGATGCCCCAGCGTTCTGGAAACACTGCCTGGCGGTGGCATGTGCGGCGGAGGACCTGGCCCAGAGGACGGAACTGGCGGATGCGGAGCTTGCCTTCACGTGCGGGCTGCTGCACGACATCGGCAAGCTGGTGCTTTGGCAGTGCCTGCCCAAGAGCTATGCTCGCACGGTGGAGATGGCCAGGGTCCACAACGGCAACATTGCCGACTACGAGCGAATAGTCATCGGTATGGACCATGCGGTTGTTGGGCGCAGAGTAGCAGGCCATTGGCGACTGTCGGAGGCGGCCGAGAACTCGATCTGGCTGGCCCATCAGCCCATAGAGGCGATTCCTCCCTCGCTTGCGCACAGGCAATTGGTCGGTGTGGTCAGCATTGCCGACACCATAGCTCGCGAGCAGGGGCTGGGCTTTTCCGGGAATTTTGCCTTCCACCGTTCCGCCGAGCAGTCGGCGGCTCAGCTTGGGATTTCGGCTTCGGTGGTGGCCGCTGTGGTCGAGTCGCTCCCGGCTCGCCTTGAGAATCGTTACAGGCTTGTGGCCCCGGGCGGGCGTGGCTGCGAAACGCTCTACCGGGAGGCGCTGTCGAAGGCTAATGCGGAGTTGGGCAGACTGAATAATGAAGCGCGCGGCCGTCTTGAGAATGTATCCACCCAGGCCAGGGCTTTTGAGCACCTTCGGAGCTTTACGGCGGCGCTCAGCGGCGACGCGACCATCTGTGAGGTTCTGGTCCGAGTTGCCGACGTGATGGCTGCGGCCCAGGGCCAGAGTCCGACGTTAGCCGAGCCGGTGGTCGCCTACTCGACGGGGCCGGCAGAAGGGGACATATTCGCGGTTCGGTGCGGTGTGTCGCCGGAGCCCGAGTGGGCCACATTCAATTGCCGGTCTTCGGCCGGCCGTAGAGGCGGAGACGCGGAAGGCGACGCCGGTGACGGCGTGCCGGTGGATTTTCCTGCTGGAATTGACGGGCTCAGCGAGTGGGTGGACGTTTCAGCCTGTGTTCACCATCCGTTGATATGTAGCGGGCGGTGGATAGGCGGCGTGCTCCTTCCCGCATCCGGCCACGAGAGCAATGGCACCAATTCGATGGTCGAATATGTTGCCGGCGCGTTGGCGCTGGCTCTGGCGATGGTACAGGGCCGGTCCCGGGCGATAGAGCTCAGCGAGCAGTTGGCCGGGGCAAGCCAGGTCTTGGCGGCCACGCAAGAAGCTATGGCCGAGGCCAAGATGCTCACGGCCGTGGGCGAGATGGCGGCCGGAGCCGCGCATGAGCTGAATAACCCGCTGGCGGTCGTTTCAGGAAGGGCCCAGTTGATGCGGGAAAAGGCGGGGCGGAAGGAAGAGCAGGAGGCTTGGGATCTGATCGCGGACCAGGCGCGGCGTATAAGCGACATAGTCACGGAGTTGATGGATTTTGCGAGCCCGCCGCCGCCCAGCCCTACTGCTGTTGAGCTGCGCTCGCTGCTGGAGGATGCGCGAGAAGTGTTTTCTTCTTCGGATCATGCTCAAGCTGAAACTACACGTGTCGATATAGAAATAGGGGCCGATGCCCCTGCTGTTACGGCCGATCGGGCACAGATGTGTGCGGTAGTGGCGGAGTTGATTACGAACGCCGCAACGGCCACAAGAGGCGCCGGTGTGGTGCGTGTAACTGCTGAATTGGACGAGGTATACAATGCGGTGGTCCTGGCGGTACAAGATGACGGCCCCGGCATGGACGAAAAGACGCTGCAGCGCGTCTTTACGCCGTTTTTCTCGTTACAGCAGGCCGGCAGGCGGCGCGGGCTGGGACTGCCAAGGGCAAAACGATACGTGGAGAATAACGGCGGCCGGATCTGGATAAAATCCAGACCAGGCGAGGGAACAACCGTGTACTTTCAACTGCCTCGAGCATGAGAGTTTTTGCAGGAGGAGAAATGTCCCAGGAGAAGCCGAAACACGTCCTTGTCGTCGACGACGAGCCAGTGCTGCGGCGGCTGATCGCCAACGCCCTGAAGGGTGAACACATCAAGGTAACCACTGCCGGCAGCGGCAAAGAAGCCATCGATCTTGCCAGCCGAAAGCATCCGGACCTGGTGGTGATGGACATCATGCTGGGCGACTGCACCGGATTGGAGGTCATAGATGCTCTCCGATCTGAGATGGGTGATATTCCCGCGGTGGTGATTACCGGCTTCAGCGACGCCAAGACTCTGACGGAGGCGTCCCGGCATCAACCGGTGGAACTGATGACCAAGCCGCTCGACCTTGTCAGGCTGAGGAGCACCGTTAACGCGGCGCTCGACCGGCAGACTGACGTGCGCCGCAGTCGCAGTCGTGCCAAGCGCCTTCGGCGCCTCGCCAGGACGATCAACATCGAGCGCAAGAACATTCATCGCCAGCTGGACAAGACCTGTGCCGACCTGACGACGGCGTACCGCTCGCTCAGCTGCCAGCTGGGCCTTCAGCAGATCGTAATCAGCTATCAGCGCGACCTGGTTGCCGCCAGGAACGACGATGACGTATTTCGCTCGCTGTTCAAACTGTTCATCGAGCGGTCCGGGCCTGTCCACGGAGTGGCCCTGGTCTGCGACGCCAGTGCGGAACTGCGAATAGTGGGGCGGTTCGGCGTGCCGGCACCGGACAGCCTTGCGTTCTGCCAGAAACTAAGCTTCCCGGTCATACAGGCAGTACTGGGCAATCCCGTGGTCACGCTTATCGACGCCTCGGAAAAGACGGATATGTTCTGCGAGTCCATCAGGCGGTATCTGCCCGGCGTGAGCATCATGGCCATGCCGCTGATTCCCAGCACCGGCGAGATGATAGGTGTGGTGGTCCTGTACCGCAAAGGAGAGCAGCCCTTCTGCGACTCGGACATGGCGATGGCTGAAATGACAGCGCTGCCGACCGCGCTGGCAGTTCGAAGAAACGACTGAATCGATTGCCGATTTGCGGTTTCCAGGTAAGCCGGCCGTTAACTCCAGCCACGGTCACTCAGGTGCCCGGTCCCTCATACGACCCTATCAGGCGGTCAGTCGCCTCGCCCTGTCACCATCACTCAATCAGCATGGCGTCGCCGTAGGAGTAGAAGCGGTATTTGCGACCAATCGCCTCACGATAAGCCGAGAGGATCATTTGCAGGCCGCCCGTTCCACCGGGCGAGCAGAATGAGGCAACAAGCATCAGAAGTGTGCTGCGGGGCAGATGGAAGTTGGTGATGAGGGCATCGACGGCCCGGAACTCGGCCGGAGGGTAGATGAAGATGTCGGTATGGCCGGTGGCCGGGACGAACGGGCCGCCGCCGGCTGCCAGAGTCTCCAGGACGCGGACGGTGGTAGTGCCGACCGCGACGATACGCCGCCGCTCGCGTTTGGCCGCGTTCAGTGCGTCTGCCGCCTCGCCTGAAAGCTCGTACTGCTCCGAGTGCATCTTGTGCCGCCGGAGCTGCTCGCTCTTGACCGGCAGGAACGTGCCTGCCCCCACGTGGAGGGTGATGCGGCATACGGCGATCCGGCTGGCGGCGAGGGCGGCGAGGAGCTCCTTGGTGAAATGCAGACCGGCTGTCGGCGCCGCCACCGCGCCCGGCCGGGCTGCGTAAACGGTCTGGTAGCGCCGGCGATCCGAGGCGTCCTCATCATCCGCGCGGCGGTGAATGTATGGCGGCAGCGGGGTTTTGCCCACTGCTTCGAGGATTTCGTCAGCCGGCCGCGCCGGCTGCACCTCCACTGCCCAAGTGCCCTGGTCCGCCTTGTCCGCCAGCGTGATCCGAACGGCACGGTCGCCGGCGGGGCCGATTGTCTCCAGCGTCTCTCCAACTTTGCAGCGGCCGGCGCCCTTGAGCATAACCTCCCATCGGCCGGCCTTCAGTTCCTTGAGAAACAGGCCTTCAATGCGGCCGCCCGTTTTCCGGATGCAGGAGAACCGGGCGGGAATCACACGAGTGTCGTTGAGCACCACCAGATCGTCGGCTCGCAGCAGGGCTGGTAATTCGCTGAAGACATGATGCGAGGTGGCACCATCTGGACGTCGCAGCAGCATGAGTCGTGCCTGGTCGCGACGCCGCAGCGGCCTCTGAGCGATCAATTCCTCCGGCAGACGATACTCGAAATCACTTGCAGAAAGCGTCATCGGCAATTCCTGGGGGCGGGATTATAGGGATATACCCCCAAAATGCCCCGTACGATTACCCACAAGTCGTCCCCATGCCTCGTGCCCCATAACTATATCGTCCGTCGACACTTAAACAGTTCTTTCACCGGTTGTCCACAGGCTTTCAACACGCCCTGTAACGCTCCCAACCCCATGACAGGCAAGCCCTTGAGGCTTCAGTCGTCCTTCTTTTTCCTTCCTCTCTTGCTCCTCCTGCAGCCTCTTGGCGTGCCTTTCGAGGTGGCTGGCGAATTCTTCTGCGGGGAACGACATAGAAGCCGGCCGTTACGCCCTCGATGCCGCTGAGGTCGCCGGTGGACTGGAGCCTGCGGGCCAGGTCCACGGGTTTACCCGGATAGGCGAGGGTGTCTCTCCATCCGCCGCCCCTGTCGCTGTCGCCGCTGGTGCACCGGTTACGGTCGTCGGCAGATGAGGAGTCGGCAGTTGGCTGGAGGAAGAATTATCCTTCCGCTCGTCGTCCTCGTCTTCGTTGTCGCCGCTGTTGAAGTTAGGTAAGACTGGTGCATGAATGTTAATGCATCCGCTGATACCCCAGCACAGGCCTAATAGCAGGACGATTCGAATCCATCTCATGATCCGTCTCCTTTAGCTATGCTCATTGTTATTATACCGTCTGGCGGGATGCTGTCGATTCTCTTCTGTTCAGCCCCCTGAGCTCTTGCCGGATGCGGCTTCGATCGACTTGACCATATCGTTGCGGAAGTGCATTAGCAGCTTGTCCATCAGCCCCGGCCAGAGCGCCGCGGTCAAGCAAATGAACCTTCCGCTGGCAGTGAAGATGAGGTTCGGCTTGTACTTGCCGGTTGACTTTACGATCTTGCGGGCGACGGGGCCGGCCGGCTTCCTCCGCAGGCGACTGAAGATTCGCGAGGCCGACCTTGCCGGAGCGTTCCGAAGGTGCTGGGCAAACTCAGACTGCGTCAGGGCGGGACAAACGCTGGTGACACGGATCTTGTACGGGCGAAGCTCGATCCGCAGCGAGTCGCTCAGCCCGCAGACGGCGTACTTTGTAGCGCAGTACGCCCCGTGAAAGGGCGCGCCGAATTTGCCCATCAGCGATGACATGTTGAAGATGTGCCCGCTTCGCTGGGCCATCATTACCGGCACGACCGCCTTGCAGCCGTAGAACACGCCGAAGTAGTTCACGTCGAAAATCGCCCGCATGTCGTCGACGCTGATCTCGTGCACCGCGCCGAAATGCCCGTAGCCGGCGTTGTTTACCATCACGTCGATCTGTCCGAACCGGTCCATGGCGGCCGCTACCAGAGCGTCCACCTGCTGCGGGTCGGTCACGTCGGTAGGGCAGACCAATGTCTCTATGTCGGGGTTTTCCTTCCGACAGGCTTCGGCGACTTCCTCCATGCGTTTTTCGCGTCTGGCGGCCAGCACGACGGCATATCCGGCCTTTGCGAATGCGAGAGCCGTTTCCATGCCGATGCCGCTGGAGGCTCCGGTCACAATTGCGACGGGCCGATCTGTTGTCACGGTTTTGTCCCTTTCATGATTTCCACAGCCATCTGTACGATGAGTATGATTACTGTGCATGCCAGGGCGCACAAGAGCCCTATCTTGATGCGCCTTACCACGCGGTCGATCTCGCCGCGAGTGCCGCCCTCGGCCGCCAGCCGCCTCAGATAGCCAACCCTCCCCGCGATCGAGCCGTGCCGCCAGTTGCGCTGGGTGGTGAGCATTCCGTTGAGCATCGCCACCTGCTGGAGCGCGTTGGCAAAGACGGCCGCCGATTCCGCTTCGATCCGCCCGTCTTCCCTGCAGCTGCCGGACCATGCGGCGATTACGTCGCTCTGCCGCTCGAAGCGCCTGCTTATCCAGCCAAAGCCGCCCGCCCATGCCACCGCCAGCAGGGCCAGCACGGCTGCGTCGCCGACCCATTCGGCCGACGGAAACACCTCCACCAGCAGGGTTGCTGCCGCGCCGCACAGCACCGGCGTCGATATCAAGAAGGCAGCCATGTATGGCAGATGGTGCGAGACAACGTGTCCGGCCTCGTGCGCGAAGACGGCCTCGATGCTTTCCTGGTCCATATTGTCCAGCAGCGCATCGCTTATGAGTATGTACCGAAGCGGCCCCCACAGGCCCATGACTGCGGCGTTGGCGATGACCCCGCCGGACAGCCACAGCCGGATATCGCGAAAGCCAAAACCCATGTGCCGGGCCATCTGCTGAAGCCTCTGGCGGAGGGGTCCGTCCGGCAGCGGCCTGGTTCGCCAGATCCGCACGATGATTGCCGGTGCGGTGAGGAACACGCCGAGGGCGATGACTATGCCCGCCCCAAGAAGCAGATACTCACCGGCCGGGCCTTGCGGCACGATCAGCGGCCCGTACATCTGAAGCGAATCGGTGAGCAGCACTATCAGGCCGATCGGCACCACGATAAACAGCAGCTGGAACCGGATGTTGTAGGACAGGTACTGACCCAGGGTCCACGCAGGCGCCGCCGTGTCTGATCCGCTTTGCCGGCCTATCAGCAGTCGCACCCGGCGATGGCAGGGATAATCGAGGATCCATATGCCTATCAGGGCGACCACGAAAGGCGCTACCGCTGCGAGCTTGCCGACCAGCGGCAGCGAGCCAAGCCGCAGATCCTCCATAACCCACCGTGCATAGCCCGAGGCCAGCACGCCCGCCAGGCCCAGTATAAGCCAGCATCTGCTCAGGATCGTCAGTACCGCCGGCCAGCGCCATCGCCAGGGGCTCGTCCCGCGGGCCCCTGGCGACCGGCGGTCCAGGCCCCGCAGCGTAAGCTTCCGGCAAAGCCACCCGAGCATAATTGCGCCGAGCAGATAGAATGCCGTTGCCGCGATGGCGAGCCAGCCGGCCGGCTTCAGCTCCTTCAGCGTCGGCGGGTCGGCCAGCACAAAGGCCACAATGAAAGCTACCAGAACAATCACATGCATGGACGGCAATTCTACGCTCTGGAGTCCGGGGATTCCAATCTGCAAGCTTGGGGATTGGAATCCCCGCACTTGCCAAAAGTACTTGCAAACTCCCGCCCGGCCCTGCATCATGTTGGGGACAGGGCGGCGTAGCTCAGGTGGTTAGAGCGAGGGATTCATAAGCCCTAGGTCACTGGTTCGAGTCCAGTCGCCGCTATTGGCCCGCGGATGGCGTTGGTCGATGCGGGATGGGATGGTAAGACGGCCTGCGATACGGGCATGACGGCCGCAAGGCGTCGCGAAAGGAGACCCCGCGATGTTGACTGGGAATTTGTTGGGAGCTTTCACAGATGTGGTTCCTAATCCGTGGATCCAGGGCATCGCGCTTGTCTTGGTGATTGCAGTGATTGTAGGGTTTGTTATGTATCGGCGAAAGCAGAGGTAGCTTGCCCGGCGGTCCGGAGCCGCCGCGAGAGCTCACTACCTGGTGGGTTTCCTTCTCGACGTGTGGTGCCGCTTGTGCTAGCTTCGTCGTTTGTGGCCGGCTTGGCAGTCAAACCAGTCTATGTTCTTCACGGGGCGGATACGTTCCTGCGTGATACCCACCGCAGGGAAATTATCGACGCACTCATCGGCGATGCCGATCCCCAGACCTGCGTCACCAGCTTCGACGCGACGGCTGAGCTGGCCGAGGTCCTCGACGAACTGAGAACCCTGCCTTTCCTCGCGCCCCACCGCGTCGTCATCGTCCGCGACGCCGACGCGTTCGTCAGTGCCAACCGCGAATCGCTCGAGCAATACCTTCAATCCCCGGTCGAAACCTCCTCCCTGATTCTGATGGTCCTGTCCTGGCCCAAGACCACCCGTATCTCAAAGATCGTGGCCAAGATAGGCAACGTCTTCCAATGCGCCGCTCCGAAGTATCGCCAGCTCGACCAGTGGCTCGCCGAGGCCGCCACCCAGCGAGGAAAGGAAATCGCACCCGATGCCGGTCAGTTGCTGAGCGAATGGATAGGCGAAGATCTCGCCTCGCTCGATAGCGAGATTGAGAAACTCTCGCTCTTTGTCGGCGAACGCCGGTTGATAACCGCCGCCGACGTGGCACAAGTGGTCACAGCCACGGCTGGGCCCGCCGCATTCGCCCTGACAAATGCCCTGACCGCCTCAGACGCCCCGGCCGCCCTGAAGGCACTGTCGGGCATGCTGACCGTCAGGGGCGAGGAGTTCCGCGTGGCAGGCATGATCAGGTGGCACCTGCGGAAGGTCCTGCGGGGTTGCCAGCTTGCCGCCGCCGGTGACCGCCCGGAAGGGGCCCTGTCGCCCAGGATCCCGCCCCCGCAGCGGAATGCGTTCTTGTCCTTGATGAAGCGCCGCAGCCTCCGGGCCGTCCAGGGCGACTTCCGCAACCTGATCCGCACCGACTTGGCCATGAAGTCCGGCACACCGCCCCTGACGGCACTCCAGGAATTGGTAATATTGCTTTGCTCGTAACCCGCGCCGGCCCTCATCAGTCGCCGGCCGTATCTTCGCCCGCGTCGAGTTCTGTTGACGTGCGGAGGTCCTCGATTTTGGCCAGCGGCCTTTCCAGCATCCGCGTCCGCGTGCTCGTCAGATTGTCATACTCCTTCTTCACGTCGTCGATGCGCTTGCCCATCTGCTCCATCGAGTCCTTGTAGCGGTCCCACTGCTTCTGGAATTCGGCCACCAGGGCGAGAGCCTCGTCAGCTCCCTTCATCAGGTTTGCCCGCTCGGCCGCCTGACGAATGACCGCCAGCATGGCATACAGCGTTAATGGGCTGCACAGTACCACCTGCTGTTTCAAGGCCTCGTCGATCAGGTCCGGCTGGACCTCCAGAACCAGGCCGTATATCTGCTCCGACGGGATGAAGACCAGCACGTAGTTAACGGTGGGGATGCTGGGGTCGATGTATCCTCGCCTGGCAACCTCGCGGATGTGGCCGCGCACGGCCGTAACCAGCGCCTTTAGCTGCTCATCGCGGGCGGCGTCGCTGTCGGCATCGAGGTAGCCCCTGTAGGCATCGAGGGGGAACTTCACGTCCATGTTTGCCTTCAGGTCGTTGGGCAGGAAGAAGGTGAAGTCAGGTATGCCGCTTTCGGCGTCGGCGGATGACTGCTTGGTGTAGTTGATGCCCTCCTGCAATCCGGCGAGTCGCAGGACATCCTCGGCCATTCGCTCGCCCCACGCGCCGCGGCGTTTGCTGGAGGCCAGCATCTCGTGCAGCTTGCCGGCGGTGGCGGACAGCGACGTGATCGACGTCTTGAGCGAGCCGAAGTCGTGCTTTCGGTCGCCTTCGATCTGCCGGAAATATTCCGACACCTGCGTGAGGCGGTCGGTGATGCTCTTCAGCGTCTGGTCGATGAGCTGCTTCTTGGTGTCCAGGGATGCGGCCGCGGTCTCGGCCAGGCGGCGCGAGTTGGCGTCGAGGGCCTCGCCGGCCAGCGCGGCGAACGTTTGGCTCATGCGGCTTTCAGCGGAGCGCCCGCGAAGATAGCCGATCAGAACGGCAAGCGCCGCCCCGATAATCACACCGACGACGAATCCGATGAAGTATTCCATATGGTCACTCCCTGGCCTGATATTCTACGCCGTCGGAGCCCTGCGCTCAAATCGTTTGCTAAGCGGCACCGGTGGTGTAAGAATAGGCCTATGGGTTTACCTGTTGTAGCCATTGTGGGGCGGCCTAACGTCGGCAAGAGCAGCCTGCTGAACTGCCTGGTCTCCAGGCGGATAGCGATTGTAGACCCGACCCCGGGCGTTACGCGCGATCGGGTATCTTCGCCTTGCGCCGTCAGCGAGGGCGAGGACGCCCGCTACGTGGAGCTGGTCGATACCGGCGGGATCGGCATGGAGGATGCCGACGACCTGGGCGATCACGTTGAGGAGCAGATTGCGTATGCCATCGAGACGGCCGCACTTATCCTCTTCGTCGTGGACGCGAGAGAGGGTCTGAACCCACTGGACAACGTCGTCGCCAGGCGACTGCGCCGCCAGGACAAGCCCGTTATTCTGCTGGCCAACAAGGTCGACGGGGATAATGTGGCCCTTGAGATGGGCGAACTTACTAAGCTGGGCTTCGGCGAGCCGCTGAAGGTTTCGGCGACGCACGGGCGTGGCCGGTCGGATCTGCTGGGGGTAATCGCGGAGCGTCTGGCCGACGTGGCCGGCCAGACACCCTCAAAAGCTATGAAGCTTGCCGTTGTGGGCAAGCGCAACGCGGGCAAGAGCACGTTCATAAACGCCTTGGCCGGTGAGCCTCGGGTGATCGTCTCCGAGACGCCGGGCACCACGCGGGACAGCGTGGACGTACGCCTGGATCTGGGCGGGCGGAGCTTTATTCTGATCGACACGGCCGGCGTGCGCAAGCGGCGAAAGATCGCCAGCGACATCGAATTCTACAGCCGCCACCGAGCATTGCGGTCGGTGCGGCGTGCAGACGTGGTGGCGATGATGATCGACGCATCCGTCAAGATCTCGCAGGTGGACAAGGAATTGGTCGCCATCATCGCCCAGGAGTTCAAGCCCGTTGTGCTGGTGGTAAACAAGTGGGACTTGGCACAGGGCGCCTTGGCCGGCGAGGACTACGCCGAGTATTTCGCCAAGACCTTTCCCTCGCTGTCTTTCGCGCCGATCAGTCTGACAACGGCCACAGAGGGCACGAACGTGCGAGAGACCATCGCCCTGACCGAGCAGTTGTTCAAGCAGGCCAACTCGCGTTTAACCACTGGGCGGCTCAACGCGGTGATCGGGGAGATTAGCAAGCTGAGGGGCCCGAGCCACAAGGTGGGAACGCGCCCGCCGAAGATGCTGTACGTATCTCAGGTAGGGACGGCCCCGCCGACAATTGTGTGCTTCGTAAACGACGTTCGCAGCTTCGGCCAGAACTACCAGCGTTTTCTGGTGAACCGCCTGCGTGAGTATGCCCCGTTCGCGGAGATTCCGATCCGCCTGATCTTCCGCCAGAGGAGGCCGGGCAAGCGAAAGAGGCGGCCTTCTTAGGTCGGCGCCTTCCCCATAGACAAAGACCCCGGCGCACACCGCACCGGGGTCGGAAGATCTTTCACTGCGCGAAAGGCCTAATCGGTTCCCAGGTCCTCCTTCGTGAGGTAGCGGCTCGGGGGGACTATCCATAGTTCCACACGGCGGTTGGCGTCGTTCCCGCCGCGGCCGGCCTTGTTGGGAGCCATCGGGTGATGCTCGCCGAATCCCATCGCTCCGGCCCTGCGGGGCGCGACGCCGGCCTTGAGCAGCACTTCCTGGACGGCCACCGCCCGGTGCACCGATAGGTACCAGTTGTTCGGGTGCCGCCGACGGGTTTCTGCCTTGACGATGGGGATATTGTCGGTGTGTCCGGCGATGTAGATATTGAATCTTTCGGCGGCGGGGCTGTTGATGATCTCGCCAAACTTTGTGAGGGCGGCGACGGCGGCCTCGCCCACAAAGTCGCTGCCCTTCTTGAATGTGAGATCGGCCTTCAGCTTCACCATGCCGTACTTGGGCAGGTATTCCAGCAGTTCGGCATTGTCCTTTGCAAATGCCCGCAGGGCCTTATCGACCTGGCTTGGCAGGATTATGGGCCCAAACGGATCGAGCTTCGGTGGTTTTTGCCCGGCGAGTTTCTCGTACTTAACCGCCAGCTCGCTGAATCTCGTCTCGAGGTACTTGTATTGGCTGTCAGCCTTGGCAAGTTGATCGTCCGTTGTCATCAGCCTCGTCTCGCTGGCCTTGAGTTGGTTGGTGAGCTCTTGGTTCTCGGTCTTCTGCCTGCTGAGGGAGTCCCTGGCCGCTTCCAATCGCACGTTCATGGTGTGGTTGGCGGCCAGGACCCGCTTGTGTTCTTTCATGGTCACGCACCCGCCGGTCAGTGTCGTGCCTGCCAGGATCGTTATTACCAAAGCGCTCTTGAGAAATGTTCTTTTCATTTCACTAGGTCCTTATTGAATGCAAGATTGAACGCAAGTCGGCGGGGCAAGAGCTAGGTATTGATATCTCTCATGGCCCGTTGCTTGTCGGCAATTGCCTTGCCCAGGAAAAGTCCGATTAACGTCGCTACAGCCACCAGTACCGCCGCGCCTATCAGGACAGCCAGTATGTTTTCCTTGTACCACGCCAGGTACTCCGGCACCATGCCCCGGGCCGACGCCAGCGGGATGCTGCCCAGAACCAGGGCCACTATGGCCGAGCCGATGAGCATTCCCCCGAACATACCCGCGCCTGGATCGACTTGCTCAACAAAGGTGGCTGTGGATTCGACCGTAGCGGCCACCGACTGGGGCTCGTACGGCTCGATCTCCGGCACAGAGACCGGCTCCAGCTCGGCTGCGCCATCGGTGGTCTCGTCGATGTGGTCGAGGACCTCGGCCCCCAAAGAGGTGTCGTCGCTTTCGCGAGTGAGGTCGAGCAGGCCGCTACCGCTGCCGACGCCCTCGATCGAGATCTGATCTTCGAGGCTCGGGGCGATCTGCGTCTTGGCCATTGGGTCCGCGGCCTCGATCTCCAGGTCTTCCTCGTCGAATATGCTGATTCCCTCGGCGGTTATGACGGTATCTTCCTTGCCCTTGGGTTTACCGACGATAGCGTCCGCCTCGGCCAGGGTCAGCTCCTCCGTGCCTCTGTCCAGGGATATGGTTTTCTCGAACGCCATCTCGGCCTCGGCTGAGGGGACGGCTACCATTTCGGCGCCTTGATCGGGAGAGGCCGGCTCGGCCTTCTCCGGGATGGCCTCGGCTGCAATGGCATCGATCTGCTCGGTGAGCGGCTTGGCCTGCTCAATGGGGTCGGTGTGGTGAGCGGGCGGCATGGCCTGCGATTCAATGACGTCGACATGCTCCGTGAGTGGCCCGGCGTGCTCAGGCTCAGTAGGGGCCAATTCGAGCTCCTCTCCGCCGGCAGCATCACCAGGGGCCAGTTCAGCCTGCTCGCCGCCGGGAGCATCAGCAACGGTCAGTTCGATATCCTCGCCGCCGGGAGCATCAGCAGCGGTCAGTTCGACCATCTCCCCGCCGGCCGCTTCAATGGGGGCCAGTTCAATCTCCTCCTCGTCGGCGGAGCCACCGCCTCCCAGCGTGTCTATCTCGTCCACCCGGAACATCTTTCGCGGGCCGTCCTGGAAGACGCGAACCTTATCGTCGCGAATGTACTTGGCAAACTCCTCTGGGGAGATGCTGAGAGCCTCAATGGCTTCTTCTTCCGTGTAGTACATCTTCTTGCCCATGGGTCCCGCTCCGTCTCAAAGAGCCCGGCTATGGGCCGGGTTTGTCCTTCAACCGCCTATGCTGTTCGACAAGCTTCTTTATCTCTTGTGGCGGAAGCTCAGTGTTGTAAGCATCCAACTGCAAGTCGAACGTTATGTTCCGGGCCGCCCGAAGGTGCAGCTTCCGGGTGGTCGGCACATACTGGTAAACGCAGATCGTCCGTCTTTCCGCGTCCACCAGATACATCCCGTAGGTATCGCGGGTAATCTGCCCGGCCACCGCAAAAAGCCCGGTTTTGCTTCCGCCGCCTGCGGCCGCTTGGGCGCCCCGCGCGGGCTTGCCCACTTCGATCAGGAGGCACACGGCGATCACACTCAGCAGGATGACTATCACCCATTTCCCTGCTGACTGCCGTGCTCCGAGCGTGTTCTCTGTGCCTGTTTCAGACATAAACTATGCGCAGCAATCCAACCACGATATCAGCGGCATGCCCTATGTAAATTATAAACGTCTCCGCAGCGTCTGCAAGCGGTTTTGCCTCGCCGCGGCTGGCCGGAGGCCCGACGTTTTGCCTGCCACTGATAATGGCTATCGGCAATTTGCGGCTATAACCTACGGGGCAATTTTCCCTTGCCAGCCTGTCTGCCTGCCGCCTCCAGGGTGCGAGGCAGGCGGAATTACGACTCTTGGGCGGCCGTCTCGCGGGCGGCGCCCGGCCCTGCAAAAACAACTTCCCGTGACGGATCACTTCTCGGGGTTCATTACCCTGCCCATGAACAGGATTGTGCCGGTCCGGTCGTGGCGGATTACGAACAGGAAGGGATGATCCGCACGGAAAACGAGCGGCCTCGGCCCCATGCTTGTCAGGCCTATGACCACGCCGGTGGCGGCGGCCGCTTCGGTGCCCTCTTCGTTCACGTCCACAAACGCCTTGTGAACCACGGCTGAAATGAACAGGTCCCTCTTGCCGTTCATCCCCGAAAAGTCCGCTTTGCCGGGTATGAACGCCTCGCTCATCCCCATCGCCGTCAGAACCTGCTTCAGGCTGAACTGAGAGGTCATCTTGAACTTCGGCATGTACACGCGCACCTCTCGCCGGTAGGCCTTGCCTGCAAGGGCTGCCAGGTCATCGGCCGTCAGCTTCTTTGCCATGTCCCCCAGCCCGTCAACCTTCTTGGGCAGCAGCACCATCATCGACAGGTCCTTGCCCTTGTACGGCATCGACAGGACCTGGGCGGTCTTGTCCTCGGTGTAGCCGAACTTGGCCTTTTGGTACATCATGGGCGCCTTGGCGGTCCTGGAAGCAGACAGTTTGAACGGCATGTCGCGCGTCTGCTTCTTGTCGAACTGGCTGACCCAGTCGCCCTTGAAATAGATCGCGTTGGTCAGGACCAGGCGGGTAAGCGGCTTCAGGACCCCGGGCTTCAGCAGGTCCTTTATCTTGCGGTTGGTCTGGCCTTCAACCCAGGCGTTGATGGTCTTGCGGGCGGCCTCGGTGGCCGTCACAAAGTCCACCTCACGCAGGCCCGCGTCGTAGCCGGCCTTTGTGGTGTCCAGGAAGTCCTTGAGCCACGGATATCCCTTCTGTCCCCAAAGGGCGTTGGCGACGCGCAGCTCGTAGCCGCCTTCCTTTGGGGGCTTCAGTTGCTTGAGCAGCCCGGCGTAGGCCTCGTGCGGGTTCTGCGTCGGCAAGCGGAGCGTCTTGCTCATCTGGGCGGCTGTGTTGCCGCGGGCGCCCGTGGAGGTCATCGCCAGCGCAGCGTGAATGCTGTTGGGCGAGAAGAAGAGATTGCCCTTCTGGCCGGCGGCGAGCTGCCGGTAAATGGCCAGGGCGAAATCGTTGTTGCCTTTTACAATCGGCGTAAGCTTCGCGCCGGGCTTTACGGGCGTTCGGGGCCGCCTGGGTGCCGCCCTCGCGCTGGCTCCCGCCGCGACGATCAGAACCACACACGCCGAAATTATTCCTGCTGTCTTTTTCATTGCCGTTTCCTTTCGCCTGTTAGACGTTTGAGCGTCAGGACTGTTCCGAGGATTCGAGCACGTAGGCCTCCAGGCCGGCAACAATAAACAGCAGCCGCCCCTGGCGGTCCAGCCAGTACACCCACGGCACGTTGCCCCGGCCCACTTGGTCGTAGGCCACGAGCCGAAGCTTCTGCCCGCCGAGAGACACGTCCATCGTCTTTCGATACGACAGCAAGTAGCCCGGCTTGATCTGGTCGAAGTGGTCTATCAGAGTGAATCTCTGCGGCTTGGTCTTTTCACGCGGCAGGCGCTGCACCGCGTCGAAAAGAGACCAGTTCGTCGTGCATGGGCCGGTGACCTTTATCTTCTGCACGTCCTGGCCGCAGGTGATCAGGATATCGTCTTCTTTGAGCAGGCCGGTCTTCTTCATTTTTGTGTTCGCGATGGTCTTGCCGGCCGCGTCCAGCAGCCGGCTCTCGAACCACCAGCCCACCGGGGTCGACAGCACGCTGTTGGGGCGAATCTCGATCGCGCCGGCTACCTTGTGCCGTCCGCCGATGAGCTGCCTGCCATACTCCACATCGATTGCCACCTTGCCGTCTTGCCCGGCGCGACGGACCAGGGTAAGCCTGCCCGTCCGCGGCCCGCCGGCCTTGCCGATCCGGGCGACTGAGTAAACACCCCAGCTCTGCCGCCAGGGCTTGCTCGGGTCGAAGTTGCCTTTGGGCGGGCTGAACTTCTTGAGACACGGATCGAGCGAGTCCAGCGGAAAATGCTCCGGAAGCGGTTTGGTGGGCGTCAGCTTTGCCATTGTCACGATCCCTTTCGGCCGGTCCGGCGGACGGGGCGCTTTCGGCCCGCCGTGGGCTCGACGGTCCGCAGGTGCGACTCAAAATCCTTCAGCAGCTTGCGGTGGTCTTTCATGACCGAGGCATACCTGGCCTGGTCGTACAGGTTCTTGGTTTCCCAGGGGTCGGCCTTCATGTCGAAAAGCTGCTCGACGGGATCATCCTTGAAATGGACGTATTTGTAGCGGTCGGAGCGGACGACTCGCCCGTCGATTCCGAAATTGGCGACGACGAACTCGCGCCACGTAACGTTCTTCTTCTCCAGGAGCGGCCTGAGGCTCCTTCCGCGGGCGTGGTCGGGCGGCTTGATTCCCGCGAAGTCGCACAGCGTGCTCATGACGTCCAGGCCGCTGACGAGGTGCGAGGTGTCCTTCGTGTTTTCCGCGATGCGGCCGGGACAGGAAAGGATCATCGGCACCTTCACCGCCTCGTCGTACGGATACCACTTGCTCACGTGCATGTGCCGCCCGCGTCCGTCACCGTGGTCGGAGGTGAAGACGATGACGGTGTTATCGGCCTGTCCGGCGTCTTCGACGGCCCGCAGCACGCGCCCAACGTCGGCGTCGAGCATCTCCACCATGCGACTGTAGATGTAGAGGTAGTATCGCCACTGCTCATCGCTATAGTCGTTGGTGCATCGCCGGTCGAGCCATTGCGGCGCTTTCGGGCGGGCTTTGTTATTGGGCGGCAGCTTGGGAAGCTCATCGCGGATCTGCTCGAAGGGCAGTCCCCTGGGCATCCGCAGTTGACGGACGTTGCCCCAGTAGCAGATATCGTGCGGCTGGAGGAACGACGCTATCATCAGGTACGGCTTGTCCCTGCCGCGATTGCGGATATACGCCTCGCACGCGTGGGAGACGGCGGTGTCGCTCAGGTCGCCCTGGCCGCTGCGGGCAGGCAGCGTGGCAAAGCCGGGCACCTTGGCCTGGTATCCGGCCGGGAGGTGCCACTTGCCGCAGTAGATTGCTTCGTACCCGGCGCGTGCGAACCACTGTCCGAGGTTGGGGCAGCTTTGGTGGATGGGGCGCCCGTTGGAGATCACGCCGGTTTCAGTGGTCATTCGCCCGGTCAGGAGGGAGCTGCGGGCCGGCGAGCAGACCGGGTTCGTGCTGTGCGACTCCAGGAAGGTCGTCCCGCGCTTTATGAGCCGGTCGAGGTTGGGCGTCCGGACGTCGGCGTCGCCGTGAGCGCCGATGGCATCCAGCCCCAACTGATCGCACAGGATGAAGAGGAAGTTGGGCTTTGGGGCGGCGGCCTTTCGCACGGGCGCCGCGCCCGCCTGGCGGGCCCGTCCTGTGACCAGCGCGGCGGCCCCGGAAGCGCCCACCTTCAAGAAGTCGCGTCGACTGGTCCGCCGTCGCATGCTGGGATTCATAATCTCTCCCATTGGTGCAAGACAAGGCGAGTATCTGTATGATAGCTATTGTCGGCCCCGGCGGCTACCGGGCTTTTTATCCGCGGCAAACCTTAAGAGGGAGTCTGCGAATGTCTCTGACAAACTGGTCGGTGGTTGTCTCACTGTTGTGTGTGATGTTGGGCGTCTTGGCGTCCGCGACAACGGCGGCGCCGGTGAGCAAGGGCGGCGCTGAGGCGGCGTATTACGTCTCTCCGGCCGGAAACGACAAATGGAGCGGGCGGCTCGCGGCGCCGAACTCCGGCAAGACCGACGGGCCCTTCGCCACCATCGACTGCGCCCGCCGCGCCGTGCAGTGGTTCACGGGCGACCAGCCGAAGCGCCGCAAGCCCGTCGTTGTGATGATTCGAGCCGGCACGTATGAACTGGAAAAGACCCTGGTATTCGGGCCGGAGGATTCCGGCACGGCCGAATCGCCGATTGTTTACGCGGCGTACCCGGGCGAAAAGCCGGTTATCAGCGGCGGCACTGCCTTGGGCGGATGGAAGGTCACCGACAAGGGCTGGTGGCAGGTGAAGCTGCCGAAGGTGGCCGCCGGCAAGTGGGACTTCTCGCAGCTTTTCGTAAACGGGCGGCGCCGCTATCGGCCTCGCCTGCCGGAAAAGGGATATTTCTATGTTGCCCACAAACCGGCCGCCACGCCGAAAGCAAAGGGCAAGGGCTTCGACACGTTAGGCTTCAAGGCCGGCGACATCCGGGCCGACTGGCACAACCGCGGCGACGTGGAGATTCTGGCGATCCATCAGTGGTGCGCCACGCGATTCCGGATTGCCGAGGTCGATAATACAAAGCACGTTGTCACCTTCACCGGCCCCACGCGCAGTAAGTCGGCCTGGATGGATCTCAGGAAGGGGCGTCGATACCTGGCGATGAACGTGGCCGAGGCGCTCGGGCAGCCGGGCCGGTGGTACCTCGACCGCAAGAGCGGCGTGCTTACCTACGTTCCGGTGAAGGGGGAGAAGCCGGATAAGTCCGTAGTGGTCGCCCCGCGCCTGCGGCAGATCGTGCGCCTTGTCGGCGAGCCGGGCACGGGCAAGTACGTCGAGCACATTACGTTTCGCGGGCTGGCGTTTGCCCACACGAACTGGGTGCTGCCGCCCGAGGGCATGAGCTTCCCTCAGGCGGAGGTTCACATGACGGCCGCCATCGAGGCCGTCGCAGCGCGTAAGTGCACGTTCGACCGCTGCGAGATAGCCCACACAGGCGGCTACGGCCTGGAGCTCGGCATCGCCTGCCGGGAAAACCTCGTGGACGGCTGCGAACTGACGGACTTGGCTGCCGGCGGGATTAAGATCGGCACTACGGGCCGCAGTTGGTCGACGGCCAAGGTGAAGGTGGCGCTCAGTGACGAGACGGTCGCGTCGCACAACACGGTTCGCAACTGTCTGATTGCCCGCGGCGGGCGTCTTCATCCGGCGGCGGTGGGGCTTTGGATCGGCCAGGCGCACCACAACCGCTTTGTAAACAGCGAGATATTCGACTTCTACTACACCGGCGTCAGCATCGGCTGGACCTGGGGCTACGGCAAGAGCTACTCCCATCACAACCGCATGGAGAACAACCACGTTCACAAGATAGGCCAGCGAGTGCTCTCGGACATGGGCGGCATCTACACGCTGGGCATCTCGCCGGGCACGGTGATAAGGGGCAACTTGTTCCACGACATCCTGAGCTACGATTACGGCGGATGGGGCCTGTACACGGATGAGGGATCCACCGGTATTGTCATGGAGAACAACGTGGTCTATGGGACGCGGACGGGCTCTTTCCACCAGCATTACGGCCGGGACAATATCATCCGCAACAACATCCTGGTGGGATCTCAGAAGTGGCAGTTGCAGCGGAGCCGTGTTGAAAAGCACCGTTCGTTCACGTTCGAGCGGAACATAGTTTACTGGCGGACGGGCCCGCTGCTGCAGAGCAACTGGAAGGACGGCGGGTTTGACATGGACCACAATCTGTACTGGAATGCGTCGGGCAAGGCGGTGGGATTTGCGGGGATGACGCTGGAACAGTGGCGGGCAAAGGGCAAGGACGTTCACTCGATCGTTGCCGACCCGATGTTCGTGGATCCGGACAAGTTCGACTTCCGTCTGAAGGCGGGCTCCCCGGCCAAGAAGATCGGCTTTAAGCCCTTCGACATAAGCAAGGCAGGGCGGCTTAAGGGAGCGAAACGCGGCGCCGACCTCCCGCCGGAACCGCCCGCTTTCCCAACGGCCAAGTAGCGAGATCGCCGCACGCCGAACGCAGAGAAGACGTGACAATCAGGCCGCCCCTAAGGTTTGCGTGTCTGCCCCTCCGGCTGATACCACAGCGACTTCCAGTACAGCCGGTCGGTCTTGTAGATGTCGATGGGGTCGGTGGGTTTGAGCGATTGCGGCAGAATGCCGAATCGCTTCATTTCACGGATGTAACCGGCGTGCGGGCGAAAGCCCAGCATGTCGAACCGCTTGATTCTGTCCAGTTCCTTCTTGGTATCCTGGATGGATCTCAGCAACGTCTGGTAATCGGGATCGGACGCACCGGCAAACACCGGCCGCGCCCCGCCCGCGCGCCCTTTGCCTTTGTCCTTGTGCTCGCAGAGCTGATATCCGCCGCCCTTTCGCGACAGCGGCGCCAGGAGCATCATCGACTTGACCGGGTGGGTGAGGTTGTAGAGGATGTGGCGGGAGAAGAGCAACTTGGGATCACCCTTGCGAACGTTCCGGATCTGCCACGGCTGAACGCCGAGGTCGTCAGCGGGATGCCGCGCGATGGTCTTGTGGCAAGGCACGCAGCGTTTCTGGATGACGCCCGCGGCGGCCTTGGAGCTCGCCCAGCCGGCGGCCGACATGTCATAGCGATTCTGCATGAGCCCGCCGATCATTCCCGTCCCCAGGGCCCCATACGTGCCGGGATACGCGGCCCCTGAATTGATCCACATGCGAATCATCCGCAGTTCGTCCCGGGAGGCCTTCATGCTGTGATGGCGGCCGTCGACCTTTTTCATCAGCAGGCTGCCCGAGTCGCCGATCCGGCGCGGCCCATGGTTGCTCACCGGACGATTGTAGCCGTCGGCGATCTGGTGTCGGGCGGTGAGCGTGAAGTAGCTGTGCGAGAACATCGGCCCGTGATCTCCGGTGAGGATGACACCTCCCGCCCTCGGCCCGGCGGGTCTGGTCATCTCGTATCCGTGGCAGCCCGAGCAGTGCCTGTTGAGGATCGGCTGAATGTCGCGTGGGAAGTCGATTACCTCCGGAATGCCCTTCAGCGGTGTGATTGCACTGGGCGGTCGCTTCATAGCTGCCAGCTTAGCCGCGCCGGCCGGTGTAACCGTGCGCCGCTCGTGGCAACCCACGCAACTGGTGGTCTCGCCGGGCATGACCGTAAGAAAGCCCTGCATGCGTTTGACGGAGCTGTCCTTCTCATCCAGGGCAACAAAGAACAAACTGCGGTTTGCGGGCAGCTCCATGTTGGCCGAGCCGTCCGCCTCCACGGGAACCGTGCCCAGAATCCGCTTCAGCGTGAACGTCCCGCCAAAGCTCAGCGGCTCCATGCCCCCGGTGAAGTTGATCGGCTTGGGCAGGGCCTCGAGCACCAGAAGCTTCTTGATCTCGCCCCGCTTCACGCCGGCCATGTTTCGGCCCTTGTAGATATCGGCCAGGATGAGCCGGCCCGTGGTCTTCTTCAGGTCCACGCGCGATGGGATTACCCGTTCTCGCGGGCGCGGGCGGAGCGGGCGCGGTTCGTGGCACTGCACGCCTTTGCGGGCAAGCTGCGGCCCAAGGCGATAGATCTCGTGCGTGTTGCCGCGCCCGTCGATTACAAGCAGCTGCGTGCCGGCCGCCACGAGGAAGGAGTCCTCGCTCAGCGGATAAGGGTCGCGCAGTGGCTTCTTGCTGATTGTGCGGGCCGAGGCCTTCTCGTCCGCGCCGCGCTTGGGCGTTACGATCGTGATCGCACCTTCGTGTTCCCGCCTGCCGTGACCCGGGGAAAACACCGCCACAATCTTGTCCGTGCCGGGAATGGGCTTGGCGTCGATCATCATTGCGGGGGGCTGCTGGTTGCCGTAGTAGACCATCTGTCCGGTTCCGTCGGGGTTCATGGTCCAGAGATGGTGATAGTGCACCTGGTTGCGGTCTGTGTACTCCCATCGCTGATAGATGATGCGCCCGTCGGGCAGGACCCACGGCGTGTTGTCGTGCTGGAGGTTGGCCGACAGCTCCCGGATGTTCTTGCCGTCCGCGTCGCAGCGGTAAAGGGTGGCTACCTGCGTCACCCAGCAGTTCACCCAGCGTTTGCAGCGGCTGGAGCAGAATATGATTCCCCCGTCGGGCAGGTAGGTTGGCTCGATGTCGTCGTACTGCCCGTCGGTGATCTGCTTCAGAGATGAACCGTCGGCGCCGATCTCGTACAGGTGGAACGTCTCCGTGCCGCCCTTGCGATACGAGAAGATTATCTTCTTGCCGTCGTAGTGAACCTGCGGATCGCGGACCGAGCCCTTGGGATCGTCCAGCAATACCGTGACCTTTCCGGTCTTCACGTTCAACTTGCAAAGGCGCCCGCCGGCGGCGTACGCCTTGCGCTTCTGGTCCTGCGCGAAGTATCCGAAGTTCGCATACCAATGGTCGTCGCTGCCCACCTGGCGGCAGGCGAAGATGATCTCCTCAACTCCCTGAAGCTGCCGGGTGAGCTTCTTTGCCTGCTCGGCCTGCTGCTTTCGGTCTGGTTCCGCGCCTGCGGTCGGCGGCCTGTCCGACGTAGCCTTGGCGGAGTCGGAGGCGCAGCAGACCGATAGGACCAGGGCCACCATCATAGTGGCGGCGCCTGTAATCCTCGCGATGTCTGGCTTTGGCATCATTTGTTGCTGTAGGGCTGGCCCCTGCGGTGCGTATCGGCCGGATTGTCGACGTGGGTTCAGGGGCTGGCGGGAGCGTTTCGGCCCCAGACGGCCACCTCGCTGAGGCCGCACCAGCCGAGCGGCTCGGCCTGAACCAAGTCCGTGATCTTCATCCACGTCACGGTCCGCTTGGCGAGCTGGAAGGTCTGGGGATCGGCCGTTTTCTTCAGCGTGATCTTCTGCTTGCTGCCGTCGGAGAAGACCAGCGTGGCGCTGTGCCAGTGCCTGTCGTGCGGGAAGTCGGCCCGGATGTGGATCACGACCTTGTCGATCTCGACCGCCTTGCCGAACTCGACCTGCCACCAGAGGTCCTTGCGTCTGTCGGGTCCCCAGGAGGGGGAGCGGGCGCCGTGGCCCCGGTTGGCGGTCTTGCCGTTGATCGCGCACTTGGCGGCGAAAGCCGCATTGTTGCCGTACTCGCTGTTGCTGCTGGCGTGCGGATAGCCGGCGGCCTTGCCCTGAACGTCGTTGGGATTCAGGGCGACGTTTCGATAGCGTGAGGCCGCCTCCGACGGGGCGGGCGGCAACGGGCCGCCGGCCTGGTACGCGATTAGCGCCTGGATGTTCTTCCGGTCGAATTCCTCCATGTGCTTGCGTTTGGCCTGGTAGTAAGCGTTCTTTTTCTTATCACCGTCGTTCCAGGTGTTGGCCTCGGCGTAATCGCCGCAGAAGGGCACGAGCAGGTCGATCCAGCAGGCGATCTTGTCCGTATCCTCGCGGGAGAGCTTGACGTTGTTGTGGCCCTTTTCGAACATGGTTATCAGTTCGCTCTTGGCCGCTCCGGCGTAGTACGGCGGCAGCATCGGCGGGATCGACTGGGCATTCAGCCAATTGACGATCTTGTTTGGGCGGCCGCGCAGCGTAAGGGCCAGGTACGAGTCGCTCCACAGGCGTTTGGCCCCGCCGTCCACGTTCCCAGTGCCCAGCAGGCTGAACGCCTTCTTGATGCCGGGCTTCTTGACCACCACCGGTGTCGCCGGCGCCTTCGCCGCGCCCGGTGCGGGCCCTGTCAGCAAGCCGACGTCGATGAACTGCCCGCCGCCGGTCTGCCGGCAGTGGACGGCCAGCACGTTCACGCCCGGGCGGAGCATCGAGGCGTCAAAGACCTTCTGCTTGTATTCGCTGACGTGCCCCTTGGCGCTGGCCACAGGGCAGGCGTTGACGTAGATTTCCACGTCCTCGTCGTGGCAGAAGCGAACGGCCGCTATCTTGTTCTTCGCGTTCCAGTTCGCCGGCAGCTTGAAGGTCGTCCGCAGCCAGATGTCGGGGGTATTCCAGGTCGTATAGACCGTCCCGCCGGACGTTCCCTTTGTGCCAAAACCGGCGCGCCCCTTCTTCCAGCCGGAGGTGTCGAAGCTGGCCTTGTCCCATCCCGCGGCGGGCTTGGCGGTGGTGTACTGCCACTTGGAAGCGGTCGGCAGGACGGTGATGGCATTGGCCAGCGCGGGCGCGGGCTTGGGGGCCTTCTTGCTGGTCTTGGCGCCCCGCCGCTTAGACCGGTCGTTGTGGCACTTGATGCAGTGCTTGTCGAGGATCGGCTGGATCTCCTTGACGAAGCTGAATCCCCTGGCAGGGCCGTAGAACGGTTCGAGCTTCCGGACGCCGGCGTATATGGCCTGGGTGGTCCTGGACGGCGGGGCCTCGTTCTTGCTCTCATGACATCCGGAGCACGAGAAGTTCTCGCCGGGCTGGAGCGTCGACCAGCTCCGCATGCTCTGGACGGTGTGGCCCTTGGCGTCGAGCAGTTGGAAGTAAACCGGCGTGCGTGCGGGCACCTCGAAGAAGGCCGAGCCGTCTGCCTCCACCGGCACCGAGCCGAGCACCTTCTTGACGTCCCACGTGCCGTTGTTGATGGACACGGGCGTGCTGACCAGCGCCCCTCCGGCGGGCCCGCCGTTGCCGTTTCTGCCGAGGCCCACGGCACGGAACTCGAGTGCCACCACGCGAAGACGCTTGACCGTGCCTCGCTCGATGCCCTTGAGGCCGGGTCCGTGGTAAACATCCTGCACGTAGAACGTGCCGGTCTTCTTGCGATAGTCCACCGTCGAGTTGCGGACGTGCGGGACCTTGCGAGGAGCCAGCGGCACGGGCTGATTGCTTGGGGACTTCGGATCCCAGGTGAGCATCTCACGCCGCCCGTCGATGTCCATGAAATAGATGCCAAAGGGCTGCTTGTAGCGCCGATTCCCGCCGCCGTCCGGGGTGTACGTCACCACGAACTCGGTCTCACTGAGCGGATAGGGATACTGAAACTGGTCTCCGCCCTGTCCGTATGCATCCACGCGGACGGCCTTGGTCTCGCGCACGGGCGCGATCAGCTGCGTGCCGGTGGCTTCCTGCCGGCCTTTGCCTGGATCGATAATGCCCAGCTTGCCCCGCTGGTGCGAGTGATGCCCGGAGAAAATGGCCACCAGCTTCGTCGTGCCGGGGATGCCCCGCGCGTGCATGATCGTCGTGGGAAACCACGAGTTGTTGCCGTAAAACTCCGTCTGTCCCGTCCCGTCCTGGTTCATCACGAATAGCGGCTGGGGATACAGCTGCCCGCGGTCGTTGTAGTCCCAGCGGGTGTAGATCACCCGGCCGTCATCCAGGACGGTTGGGTAGTTGGAGTGGACCTGGTCGAAGCTGAGGCGCCGAAGAAACCTGCCGTCCTTGTCGCAGGTGTAGAGGTTGCTGACCTCCGTCCACCAGCAGTCCACGATCTGGACGCAGCGGGAGGAGGTAAACAGGATGTCTCCGTTGGGCAGATAGCAGGACTCGTAGTCGGCATAGCCCAGGCCGAACGTCAGCTGCCGGACCTTGCCCGTGGCGGCCTCCATCTCATACAGGTGGTAGTCGTCCTTGCGATCGTCCTTCTTCCAGGCGAACAGAATCCGCTTGCCGTCGTATGAGACGTCCGGATCGCGAATCACGCCCTTGGCGTCTTGGATCAGCGTGCGAACGACGGCCTTGTCACCGTCCATCTCCAGCATGCAAAGCGCCGTGCCCGGCCGATAGTTCCGCTCCGCCTGGGCGTCGGACTGCCCCTCGGTGTAGGCGTAATGGCTGCCGCCCATGTTGAAGTGCTTCGTGAAGACGATTTTGCGCCACTTGGCCAGAAGCGGCTTGAGGCGCAGGGCGCGCCTGGCATCGCACGCCTTGAGGTACAGGGCCCGCCATCGCGGGTCGCTGCCCGGCGCCTTGGCCGCGGTAAGGGCGGTAAGCTCGCCCCGCAGAGCCTTGCCGCCGTCGCCGAGCTCATCCAGAACGCGGGTGACCATTGCGATCTCAATCGTAGCGCTGCTGCTGCTCTTGAAGCAGTTCTTGGCGTTGCCGCCGGCATCCTGGAGCGTCCAATCCAGGATAATGGCCTCGCGCGGTGCGGCCTCGGCTACATCGGCGGCCCGGGCCGGCCCTGCGGTAAGCACCACGCCCGCCAGAACGGCCAAAATCAATACGAGGGTGAGTTTCTGTCCTTCCATCATGGTCTCCGTTACTCTTAGGTACGTTTGGCGAATGGGCATCGCCCTAGCTCTGTTTAACAGTTTACATGGCCGTTGCGACCGCCGCAAAACGATTCTACATTATAGACCTGCGGCGGCTGCCAAGGTGGCTCAGCGCCCACTCCAGCAGCATGAGAAAGATCGCCACGCCAAGGAGAACGGGCCACAGCGCCAAGGACGCCCGCCGGTAGCTGCGGCGGACGGTGGCTGGGATTTCGTCCGGCGCAATAATCCGTCCTCCGGTCAAATCGGCCAATCGTCGCAGGTTTTGCCAGTCCGCTCCGATAGCGGCCAGTTCACGCGGGTATCGCCCGCTGATTGCGTCCTGCCAGACGATCCGCCCGGAAGCATCCTGAACCTGGCCGCTGCCCGCGCCCGCGGGAGCTTCCAACAGGCCCTCATACTGCCCGGGGGCCACTTGGCGGAGGGCGGCCTTGCGGACCGTCCCGTCGCCGAGCGGCTGGACGTGGGCCGTGAGATTCAGCAGGTTTATCGGCCCGGATGCATCTCGCGCGTCGATGCGGATGCGCAGGCGGCCTCCGGCTTGGGCAATCTGGCCTGTGAATCTGGAATCGTGCTCGGCCCTCATGGCCCACTGCATGGCCTTGGGCAGCAGGCTCGCGCCGAATTGGGATCGCCACCACGCCTGGTTCTTGTCGTTTGGCGGCAGGGCCAGGGTAACGCTTCGTCCCAGGCCCGCTCTGCGGCGGGCAAGCAGCGGGTCGGCCCCGACGTGCACAAGCACCTCCGCGCCCTCCTGAGGCGCGGCCAGTATGTAAGCGTCCAGATCGGGCAGGGCCCGAGCATCCAGCCCGAACGGCGAACCGGTTGCCACCGGCCGGAAACTTCCGCGATGTACCGCTTCGCCGCGGGCCCCGCTGAGAAACTCCGCAAAGACCTCAGCCAGGCCCACAAGGTAGTTTGTCCTGACCAGCGGGGCTTTGAGATGCCGCGCCAGGGCCGACAGCGGCGGCTCGTCCGGCTGGCTGTCGATGCGCGGGACTATGGCCACCACCGCCAGCGACATCTGCTTCTGGCGGAATCGCTCCGCCATTGCGGCCGCGTCGAACGGTTGCGTCATCAGGTCGCTGACCAGCAGCACGAGGCCCTTTCGCCGGCCGGTTGCACCTGCCGCGGTGGCCAGCTCGAGCGCGGGGGCGACCTTCGTCGGCCCGGCCGGCCTCACGCCCAGCAGCGCATCACGCAGGATAGGGAAGTTGGGCCTGCCCGCCGCGCTGTCGTAGATCAAACGAGGCTTGTGGGAGAAGGTGATGACCCGCAGCGTATCGCCCGCGGTGAGGTGCTGCTTCAACGCCATGACAGCCTGGACGGCCTGGTCGAACTTTATCCCCCTGCCCGCGGGGCCGGGGCTGCGGGCGCGGCCCGCCATCGAGCCGGAAGAGTCGAGCACCACGGTCAGGCTCATCGGCCTGCGCTGGTAGGGATTTGCCACCAGTGCCGCGACCCGATTGACGGGGTGATGGTAATCTGCGGGGCCTTTCCTCGGCCCGCTGCCGACAAGGACCAGCCCGCCGCCGCCGCGAACATACTCAGCCAGTCCGGCCGAGGCCCCCTGCCCGAGCGGCCACTGCTCGCCCCTCAGGATCAGCACGCCGCAGTAGCCCATCCAGCCGTCCGCATCGCCGGGAGCCTTGTCGGCGGCTATCGCCGCGACAGATACACCAAGGGCCTCAGCCAGCGAGGCACTGTGCTTGCCGCTATCGTCGCCGATTACCGCGATGCGTCTCTCTTTGGGCAGCAGGACAGCCGAGGCGGAGTCGTTCTCCGGGAAGTCGTCAGCCGGCGAGAGCTCGGCTGTGTAGGTCGCTGCTTCGCCGGCGGCCGGCGCGTCGGTCAACCGCATGGTCGCGGAGTCGCCGGGCAGGAGGTTCAGGTCCTTTTCGAGCAGGACCTTGCCGTCGCGTTCTCGGCGGATTGTAACCGTGCGTCTCTGCGCGGCGTTGGACGAAATGACGGCCCGCAGGTCGGCCTTGCCGTCGCGCCGTCTTGTGACGACCAGGTCGGCTATCCGCCCGTCCCGCGGGGGCGAGTCCATCGGCGCGACGAGCACGCCAACGCCGGTCCGCCCCAGGGCAGCGGCGGCGCCCGGCCAGTCATCGTGGAATTGCCCGTCAGTGTGGATGATGACGCCGGCGACGTCGTCGGCCCTGGCGGCGGCCAGCAGCAGGGCAGGGGCAGCGCGGGTCTCCAGGGACGCGCCCTTGTCGAGCGGCGCATCGGCCGGCGAAAGGCCCGCCGCGAATGAATAATCCTGCCGCGGCAGGCCCTGATCCCAAGGAATATCCGCGCTTTGGCCGCGCACGGAGGCCGATCTGTCCTGCAGCAGCAGATAGGGTTTCTCGACCTCGCGGCCGAGCGGCAGGGCAGGTCCGGCCACGGCCAGGCCGCACGCCACAATCGCCATGCACTGGAGAATAAGCCCAGCAGGCCTGCCGGGCCGCCCGTGCCGCGATGCGCGTGCAGCCAGTGCCAGCGGCACCAGCACCGCGGCTAGCGAAACGAGCGCCGCCGGATGGTCGAACGTCACCTGTAACATGATCGCCGGTGCTCAGGATATCCCGCCGGAGGCGCGCAGTACAGGCTGCATTCACGTTCGCCCCGGCAGTCCGCAGCCACGCGCCCGCCCGCAGGCCCGTCAAATGGCTCGCATTTGGCGGGAGATTCACGTACTCTGTTGAAGGGTGAGCCGATGACCGATGATCGGTCTGAATTCCCACGGATCGACGCTATCCGCGCGGGCCGCAGGCGCCGGCGGAAGGTGATATCCGTGTTGGCCGGGATGGTGGCTGCCGCCCTGCTGTGGGCGGGCCTCTGCTGCATCCCGCCGCAGTCATTCAGGGCCACAAAGCACCCGCGCGGAGGACGGATCATGAACCAGAGACTCGCAATCGTCTATTCCGCAGAATACCAGATCTCCCTCGGCGGGTTCGAAAAGCTCCATCCGTTCGACATGCGCAAGTACGCAAAGATATATCTGAAGCTGAACACCGAGGGCCTCATCCGCCCGGAGGACGTCTTCGTGCCCGAGCCGGCAAGCGAGAAGCAGATCCTCATGGTCCACAGCCGGCGGTTCCTGGAAAGCCTCAAACGTCCTTCGACCGTCGCGCGATACCTGGAAGCCGCGCCCGTCGCCCTCGCGCCGAAGGGCCTGCTCGACGCCGGCATTCTCAAGCCCTTCCGCCACGCGACCGGCGGCACGATACTCGCCGCGCGGCTGGCCCTCAAGCACGGCATAGCCGTCAACCTTGCCGGCGGATACCACCACGCAAAGCCCGACGCCGGCGAGGGATTCTGCATCTACGCCGACATGCCCATCGCCATACGCGTCCTCCAGGCCGACGGCCTCATAAAGCGGGCCCTCATAGTCGACCTCGACGTCCACCAGGGCAACGGCTCCGCCGTCATCTTCCAGGGCGACGACAGCGTCTTCACCTTCTCCATGCATCAGGGCAGCATCTACCCGATCCCCAAGGAAACAAGCGACCTCGACGTGGATCTGCCCGCCGGCACGGACGACGCGGCCTTCAACCGCATACTGAAGGCCAACCTGCCGCAGGTGATCGATCGCTCCCGGCCGGATATCGTCTTCCTCCAGGCCGGCTGCGATACCCTCGCCGAGGATCCGCTTGCCTCGCTGGCGATGACGGCCCGCGGCATCGTCGCCCGCGATGCGATCGTGATCGACGAATGCGTGCGCCGAGGCGTTCCTGTGGTCGTAGTGCTTGGCGGCGGATACAGCAAGCTGGCATGGTCCGCGCAGTACGACAGCATTGAGCGAACGATCAGCAAGTACGGCCTTGTGGCCGGCCGGCGGCCGCATCCGCCTCGCAAGCCGACCGGCAAGGAAAGGCTCTACACCAAGTAGCACGTGCGTGTGGCCGGCACGGCTTCGTCCCGCTGCGACTACGCCGCAGCAGGCGAGTCAACCAATTAACGAGTCAACCAGTCAACGAGTCAGTTGATCACCGCATCCGCCTTCTGGAACGCCTTCTGGAACCTCTGGACGGCTGATACGAAGTCGTACTGCCCGAGCAGGTCCTGCCCGTCGGCAAGGAACGCCTGCGCGGCCGCCAGGTTCTGGTAGTCCTGCGGCGTGGCGGCTGCAGCTTCAGCCTGCGTGACGGCGTCCGCCACCAGGGACTCGGCCGCCCGGGCGATCGTCCGCTTCAGCGCCGTCAGGTCCAGGGCGGGATCGGCCGCCTCCGCATCCTCCAGATCCCGGAGCACCTTGATCATCTTCACGACCGCGGCGTTTATGTCCCCAGCCCCGATCTTGTTGAGGACGCCGTTGTTGGCCTTGCCGCCGTTCTTGCCCACCAATTCTTCCAACGCGTCCTTCACAGCCGCGGCCGCGCAAAAACTTCCGGATTTTGCTTGCGGCCGGGCCTGCAATGGCTATAATTAATCTATTGAGGGATAGAAGGGGCCTTGCCCATGAGGGGGTGGGGCGGAATTCAAAGTCTACCTGATTTTGGTGCTTATTGTGCCGGGGAGTTGCTATGGCCGGCTGTTCAAGGCAGCAGAACGAATTGCCGCATCGCAAGCGTAACCTCCCTATCCTTATGGCGGCAATTGTCACTCTTTCGGTCGCCGGGGTATTTGCGGCTGCGGCTTTCGGCGCGCCGCCGCGCGGCAAGAAGCTCACCAAACCCAAGCCCACACCCCAGCAGAATCTTCAGCAGTTGCAGGCCAGGGCGTGGGCGGCCCTTTACGCCGGCAAGCTCGCCGAGGCCGCCAAGCTCGCCGCCCCGCTGCTGAAGTCCCGCGTCGAAT
>SDBT01001422.1_pt1 | contig 42052 bp, 41 predicted proteins | sample 2277101 | NCBI WGS metagenome assembly SDBT01 (sample SAMN10404973, study PRJNA504765) | marine sediment metagenome | isolation source: marine sediment core GS10_PC15, 103 cmbsf | place: Arctic Ocean: Southern Knipovich Ridge | collected 2010 | reverse complement strand
AGACTGGGGTGAATGGTGGGGATCGAACCCACGGCCACCAGAGCCACAATCTGGTGCTCTACCAACTGAGCTACATCCACCGCAAAATTTCATGTATGCAAAAAGTATACGGCCTTCAGGGGAAATTGCAAAAAAAGCTCGTTTTTACGGGTAGATAGGGAGCTTTGGCTTTGAATGGGGGGTAATCTGTGGTAGGGTGGATAAAGTAAAAATTGAGGTTTAAATGGCTTAATTTCAGGTTTTTTCACTATCATGACAAAAAAATATAAAGCAGCCCGCAGGGCAGAGTTCATTTCCGTCTTTGGTGCCCGAGAGCATAATTTGAAGAATATCGATGTGGTTATTCCGAAGAATCAGCTCACGGTGATTACTGGTCCGTCTGGTTCGGGAAAAAGTTCCTTAGCGCTCGATATTCTATTCACCGAGGGTAAACGGCGCTACATGGAATCCCTTTCGGCGTATGCGCGTCAGTTTTTGGGTGTGGCGAAAAAGCCGGCGGTTGATCGTATTGATGGGTTGTGCCCGTCGATTGCGATTGAGCAGAAAACGGTCAGTTCCAACCCTCGTTCCACGGTTGGTACGATTACTGAAATTTATGATTACTTGCGTGTGTTGTTTGCGCGAATCGGCACGCCCCATTGCCCCGATTGTGAGATTCCTATCCAAGCACAATCTCCTGAGGCGATTGTGGATTTGCTGCTTTCTCGGTATGCCGGCAACGTTATTACCATTGCCGCTCCGATAGCTGAGCAGAAAAAGGGTGAGTTTGTTCAAGAATTAACCAAACTATTTGAATCCGGGTTTTACCGCTTTGTGATTGATGGCCAAAAATACAAATTCAAATCGGCGGCAGAAATCAAAGCGCTTGCATTGAAAAAAACCTACAAGCATACGATCGATCTCTTGATGGATTCATGCGAAGTGAATGTTCATGATAGGGCTCGTGTAGCTGAAGCGGTTGAGCGATCATTCCAGCATGGTAACGGTTCATGCAAAGTGATCGTGGGTACTAAAGAAGATTTGTATTCGTCTCATCGCATGTGCTTGAAATGTAATAAATCAGTACCAGAAATTGAGCCGCGTTTTTTCTCATTCAATTCCCCGATTGGTGCTTGTAAGAAATGTCATGGTTTGGGAATGTTCCATGAATGGCCTTGGGGAAAGGATTCTCGAGATTCTTGGAAAGAAAGGTATCCTGATTATTTTGGCCCGAAATATGCAATATCAAAAACCTGTCCTGCCTGTTATGGCAAACGATTAAATCCGTATGCGCTCGCCGTGCTCATTGATGGTAAGAATATTGATGATTTAGGTTCCCTTTCTATTGCGGATCTCGTTTCATTTTTCAAAACAGTGCGATTAGATGAGGCACAACAAGCTATTGCGAAAAGTTTAATTAGTGAGATTCGTAATCGCATTCAGTTTCTTTATGATGTGGGGCTTTCCTATCTAACGCTTAAGCGTCCAGCTCGTACGCTTTCAGGCGGAGAAGGGCAACGTATTAGATTAGCTACACAGATTGGCTCTGCCTTAAGTGGGGTGCTCTATATTCTTGATGAGCCAAGTATTGGGTTGCATCAACGGGATAATGATCGATTAATCGAAACATTAAAAGCGCTTCGAGATCAGGGTAACACGGTGATAGTGGTTGAGCATGATATTGACACGATGCGTCAAGCAGATCATTTGATTGATATGGGGCCAGCTGCTGGTATTCATGGAGGGATGATCACGGCGTTTGGTTCACCGGATGAGCTTGCAAAAAACAGTGCTTCGCTAACGGGTGCCTATTTGAGTGGCAAACGAGCAATTTTGATGCCCAAAGAGGTACGTACACCAAGCGGGTTTCTCACCTTACATGAAGTAAGTAAAAATAATCTACAAGATCTGACGGTGCGTATTCCGCTCGGGGTGCTCTGTGGTATCTCCGGCGTATCTGGTTCGGGAAAAAGTACGCTGATCTTGCAGGAATTGGTGCCAGCGCTCGAGCGAGAGTTTTTAGGCAAGCGGCGTACGCACAGATCCGAAGCAACATCTGATCTTGAAGGGGCAGATGATCTTGAAAGCTTGGTAGTAATCGATCAAAGTCCCATTGGAAGAACACCACGCTCAAATCCGGCAACCTATCTTGGGGTGTTTGATGAGATTCGAAAACTGTTTGCTTCACTTCCTGAAAGTAATGCGCGTGGATACAAAGTAGGGCGATTTAGTTTTAACGTGCCTGATGGGCGTTGCTTTGAATGTAAAGGTGATGGTTCAGTGACGGTGGAAATGCACTTTTTAGCTCCCGTTACGATGCAGTGCAAGGCATGCAAGGGCAAGCGATATAGCCGAGAAACATTAGAAATTACGTATAACGGTAAAACGATTGCGGACGTGCTTTCAATGACCGCACTTGAAGCGGCCGAGTTTTTTTGGGCTCATCGCAATATTTCAAAACGATTAAATCTCCTATGCCAAGTGGGGCTTGATTACCTCAAACTTGGTCAACCATCAACCACGCTATCGGGCGGTGAAGCGCAGCGGATTAAGCTAGTGGACGAGCTTGCAAAACGGGGCAGCAACACGCTCTATATTCTTGACGAGCCAACAACCGGTCTTCATAATAGCGACATTGAAAAACTGCTTGTGGTTCTCAATCGATTAGTGAATAAAGGGAACTCGATGATTGTGATCGAGCATAATTTGGATGTTCTCAAAACAGTTGATCACATTATTGATCTTGGCCCTGAAGGGGGCGATAGGGGCGGCATGATTATTGCGCAAGGAACGCCAAAAGAGGTTGCAAACGTGAAGGAAAGTTATACAGGACGGTATTTGAAGAAAGTGGTTTAGACCCACTAATTCGGGCCCATGGAAAATTATATTTTCCCGTTCGTCCTGAGCGTGTCGAAGGATCGCGAATTGTTGAATACATAGGGCTGTGATTAGAAAAAGCAGTATAAAAGATTAAATTCTCAAATTTATGTTCTTCAAAAGGCATTTTTAATCATTAATTTTTCGACCCTTCGACACGCTCAGGGCGAACGGATTTCGTAAACTTATTTCAATGAAAGGATCTCATGGAAAAGAAATACGCAGATCACATTACCACGTTACAAGAACTGAAAGAGTATATGGGGAATTTCGTGGATGAGCGGGATTGGAACCGATTTCATTCTCCGAAAAACTTAAGCGCATCGATTGCTATTGAAGCGGCCGAACTTATGGAAAAATTTCAGTTTCTCTCCGAAGAAGAATCATACAAGATTGCCCAGTCTCATAAACAGGAAGTGGCCTACGAGCTGGTGGATGTGCTTGCGTACGTGCTTAGCTTTGCCAATCAGTGTGATATTGATTTGAGTGCCACCTACATGGAGAAGATGAAACTCAATGCCAAAAAATATACCGTTGAACGAGCTAAGGGTGATTTTGGGAAATACACGAAGCTTGAAAAGCCAGTTGAGTAGTGGGGCGGAGCCAAACTGCTATGCCCGTTTAATTATTTGCTTGGTAGGGGATCGACTCCATACGTTTGAAGTAATTCATTTACCTCGTCTTTATTTGCGGATGGGATGAGTGCGAGATAGTTGAAAAAATCGCTCATTCCGGCTTCTTTAGTGTAGACAGGTTGAATTTGTAGGGCCTTCAGCATATATTTTTCTTGGTCGGTGGTTGCCTCGTCAGGTCTTTCCGAAAATCGATTTTTATATTTTTCTTTTACCTGTTCTGGGTTGTAGTTGATTGCTACGTTGAGCATACCCTGTACGAGCTGTTTCATTTGCTCAAGATTTAATCTGCTCATATTTGTAAATAATGTTGCGAGAGATTTGTAGCTTGCAATGGGTGTAGTATGGTACCGGCCTAGGCCGCTATAGTAGGTAGCGAGTGTCCATGAGAAGTCTTCTGAGAATGCTGTGGCAGCTCCTAGGGATGGGGAAGGGATCTTCCGGATGATTATTGTGTTGAGTAATACCATCAGTGCGATTGTAGCTCCTACAAAAACAGCAATCTGTTTTTTAGTACATTTACGCTTGGTGATGCATGGTTTGATCTTTTTCCACTGCTTCTCAAATTTTTCATATGCTTCGCTAAGCTTTCTTCTAGCCGTTTCTTTGATCGTGGCAGCTTCTACTGGGGATGCGATTGAGAGTGATAGAGCGAATAGCAGGCTGATTGCGAGCTTTTTTTTGATTATTTGTATCATGATTTGTCCTCTTATACCTTCCATTAAGACCGTTTCTTCATTCCTCTACCGCCTATGATAGCAAAAAAGGGGCCTGAAAAGCTATGGTTTGTCGGTATATTAGATCAGGCATGATGACGGGGTGTTGGGTGTTCAGGGCTCATCTTTTGGATGATTTGCGAACAGTTCTCTCAGATTTTGGGATATTCACTAACTCCATAGTAACTTTTTTGCCCAGAACGGATGCGGCCCGACTGAGGCTTAGAAGAGTTACTGAGTAATTATCAGGGTCAAGCAATCTTTGAAGGCCAGACCGACTGGTTTTGAGCTCTTCCGCCATTTTAGTTTGAGTGATCTTGTGCTTTTTCATATATTCTTTTAAGTTTCGGGCTATAACTGCCTTCACCGCAGCAACATTTACTTCCTCAAGTATGTCTTCTTGTTCAAGGAAGTCTTCAAAGCTCGAACCAACATATTTTTTCTTTTTCATAATTCCTCGAGTTTTTTACCTCTCTTTATTGCGAGGTCGATTTCTGCCCTTGGGGTTTTTTGGGTCTTTTTTATAAATCCATGGAGAAGTATTATAGTTCCATCAATGAAGATAAATAAAATACGTGCAATACGATTATCAAGCCTGCTTCTAATTTCCCAAAGTCCCTTGCCTAAAGATTTTACTAATGTACCATCGACCGGCCAATCCAATTGTACTATTCTGATATCTCGGCCAATAATTTTCCGATCTTTTGCAGATAGTTCATGAAGCCAATCCCGTACTGGCTCGTTTCCTGATTTCTCTTGGTAAAAACGTACTGGTATTGTTTTAATGAATATCATCAATCGTTGCCCTTTTTATCGCATTTTAAGACTGTACCAAAATTGGAGCAGTAAATCAAATGCAGCTAGCATGCCTGAAGCGTAATGGTTTGCGAGGGTGCCTGGTTATTATGGGCAAGTGTGGAGGGCTGATCTAAGGGTGATAATGGGCGCCTCTATGTAATGGGAGAGATGTTATAGGTGCGAAGCATACGATTAACAGACTTTTTTTGTGCGGATGGGATGAGTGCGAGATATCTGAAAAAATCGACTATCCCTAGTTCTTGATTGTAGTACTCTCTTATTTCATTGCTTAGCCGAAGCTGTTCGTGTAGAGGGATTATCTTAACTCTTTTTTCCCGCATTATTTCTCGCGCCACTGGGTCAAACCTGTTTAAATAATGTTCTATTACTTTTTCGGAGTTACTTGTGCTTGCTAGCTTGAGGGTGGCCAGTACGAGATTTTTGGTTTGCTCAAAATCTAATTTTGTTAGGTTGTTAACCAACCTTTTGAGTGATTCTTCTTTCGCTATGGGAGCCATCATGTAACGCTTTTGCATGGAATTGTAGGTGTTCATTGCCTGTTTTGTCAGTGCTTCTGTTGTGCGGATTGCTGCGTGCGCGGTTGGCGAAATCGTGAATGATAGGGCGAATAGTAAGCCGATTGCGAGTTTTTTTCCCATTGTTTGCATCATGATTTTCCTTCTTCGATACCTCTTGTGAAATATACTTCATTCCTCTACCGCTTATGATAGCAAAAAAGAGGCCTGAAAAGCTATGGTTTGTCGGTGCATACCCTTATGTTTCGGTCCCCTTTATGCAGTAGTATTACCATCTTCGGGCTGAATCCCCTGAGGGGTTGCTGTTTCTCCAATGATTCTCAGTAGGCCTCCTCTTCTCACTCTTACCATGAAAAGCTTGTGGTGAACGAGCTGGACATATACTTGGATGTGCATTACATATGCTCTTTATTACACCTTGGACAGAAAGTTTCACTCCCGGATTCCTAAAGATAAAATTTCCAGTTTGTATCGTTTTGTAATCGATCCAGTGCATTTCTGCTGTCTCGCACCAATTATGAAGTTCTTTCTTCTCTGGAAGAAACTCCTTATCATTTCTTACATGTCCTTGAGTAAGAGCATTAGCGAACTCAGTAACATTAACCGGGTATAAAAATGATGAGCCGTATTTTGTACCTTGCGGAGATGTCCCTGGAGCTTGGCTATAGGGAGTAATTTTTGTATTAGCGAGTGCTGCTTTCAGTTTTTGATAACTGATTGATTCCTGTGAGGCCCTTAATTTTCCATCGGTCCTATATGCCTCTATCATAGCTGTGGCTTTATCAAGAGGAAACGACATTTCTTCCACCCCTTCACGGATGGCTGTTTCTTCTAATGATTCCGTGCTTTCACTATGGCCGGTTAATGTGCTCCAGTGCGGGTATGTTCGATTAGCAGTGTAATCTTTTCCAAAATCTCTCCCACGGATAATGAGCACCCTGAAGCCGGTTTTGCTTAGTCGGAATGGCAAGATTCCTGCGGAAGATTCTCCGGGCTTCCAATTGGCGACGGTAGATGAAGAACAATCTGCGGGAGATGGTGCTCTGGCGGTTATAGTGGATTTTTCTTCTTTTTCTCTCTCCATTGAGTAAGCAGGAATAATAGTGCAGAGCAGTAGTGCCACGCTCAGTAAAATCTTTTTCATAAGGGATCCTTTGATTTTTGTTTAAAGTGCCGGGTAAATGCCCATCTACACGTAATAGTATACGTTCTAATAGGGGAAATGCACAGAGGGGTATTGAGAGAATGAGTAGTTTAATGAGGTTGCAGCGGGGTCAAGTTGCCTATTTATGCAAAAGAGGGTACGGTTACACCCTATTATCAGCAGGACTAAAACCCTTTTGGCACCTTATGAATACTGAAAAACACACCCCCCTTATGCAGCAATATCACGATATTCGACGGGAACACCCCGATACGCTGCTATTCTTTCAGGTGGGGGATTTTTATGAGCTTTTTTTTGAAGATGCTAAAAAAGCCTCTGCATTCTTGGGTATCGCGCTTACTGCTCGTGGAAAGAGCAATGGAGAACCTATTCCGCTTTGTGGTGTTCCGATACACGCGAAAGAGCATTACCTTCACAAATTAATTAAGGGTGGTTTTAAGGTTGCTATTTGCGATCAGCAGGAAGAGCCCACGCCGGGCAAGCTGGTCCGCCGAGCAGTCACGCAGGTGCTCACACCCGGAACGCTTACTGATAGCAAGCTGCTCGATGAAAAGTCTGCCTCTTATCTTTTTGCCTTTTATCCCGGAGAGCGGGAATGGACGTTGCTTTTTGGCGAGCTGTTAACGGCGCAACTGTGGGCCACGACGGTCCCTGCCAATTCAGAGCGGATTGTGGAATCAGAGCTTGCACGCTTCTTTCCGGATGAGCTGTTGATTCCTAATATCAAGGCGGCAAAGCCATTCATTCCCTTTTTTAAAAAGCAGGGATATTTCACCACGCTCGTGGATGGCGATATCAGATCTGATGGAAACGCAACAGCGCAAGAATGGCTACAGCGGTTTCCCGAGAACACGCAGCAGCTGATCCAAAAGCACGAGAGCATGCGCTTAGCACTTTATTACTTTTATGCCTATATCAAACGGACGCAACAGACCTCTCTTGATCAATTTAATCAGCTGTTTGTCTATAAGCCGGAGGATTTTTTGGTGATGGACGCAGCCACACAGCGGAACTTGGAACTGATTCGCAATAATCAAAATGGTGGATACGCAAACACTCTTTTTGCCGTGATGGATGGGGCAACCACGCCGATGGGCTCCCGCATGATTAAAAAATGGTTACAACGGCCTTTAATCAAAAAAGAGGCGATCGTGCAGCGGCAGGATGCGATTGCGACATTTGTGTGCGAGATGCCATTTTTGCAAACGATGCAGCAGTTGCTTGCTTCCATGGGAGATATGGAACGCATGGTGGGGCGTATTGCGCTTTCCCGGGCGCAGCATCATGATTATACTGCGTTGAAAAAATGTTTAGAGGTGATCCCCGAAATTCGTGTGCAGCTGCAGCAGTATAGTGCTACGGCGCTCTTTAACGTGATTAGTTCCCACATGGCCGATTTTAGTGCGCTCTCAGACTTACTGCATCGGGCGCTGCATGACGAGCCGGGAGGCAATAAGTTAATCAAATCGGGGTTTGATGCGCAGCTTGATTACATGTGCAATCTTATTGAAAACAGTAATCGCAGCATTGTAGAGCTTGAACGCAAGGAGCAGAAGGACACCACGATTCAATCTCTCAAGATTCGATACAACAACGTGCATGGGTACTACATTGAGATTACCAATCCGAATAAACATTTAGTTCCCGAACGATATAAACGGCGCCAAACATTGGTGGGCAAAGAACGGTATACTACGCCGGAGCTGCTTTCACTTGCCCATGAGATTGAACGAGCACATGCACAAATTGAGGCACGAGAGAAAGAACTTTTTGATCAAGTTAAACGTACGGTAGCCGATCAGAGTACTCCGTTGCGCAAACTGGCCCACGCACTTGCCCATCTTGATGCGCTTCATGGGTTTGCCAAGGTGGCGTACAACAACGGCTATATTCGCCCAACGTTCACCGATACGCGGGATATAACGATTGCTGATGGGCGTCATCCGATTGTGGAACAGAATGCCCAAACCGGCTTTATTCCGAATGACACCAATCTGAATGATGCGCAATCATTGTGGATTATAACCGGCCCGAACATGGGCGGAAAATCAACCTATTTGCGCCAAGTGGCGTTGCTATGCATCATGGCGCAGTGTGGTGCATTTGTACCGGCCAAACGAGCAGAACTTGCACTTTTAGATCGAGTGTTTACCCGCATAGGGGCGGGCGATAATTTGGCTGCAGGAAAAAGTACGTTTTTGGTGGAGATGGAAGAAACAGCATCCATTTGCGCTCATGCGACGAAAAAAAGTTTAGTGATTTTAGATGAGGTGGGCCGTGGAACCAGTACGTTTGATGGGCTTGCCATTGCGCATGCAGTAATCGAATATCTCTACACCCACATTGGAGCGCGTTGCTTATTTGCCACTCATTACCACGAGCTCACCACATTGCCAGCGCAATATCCCGGCATCGTGCCATTTTATGCGGCGAGCAAAAAGACGGAGAGCGGCATTGTGTTTCTTTATAAAATTATGCAGGGAGTCGCAGATGGCAGCTTTGGCATTGAAGTGGCTAAATTGGCTAACTTGCCTGACGAGGTGATTTCCAAAGCGGTTGAGCATCTTAAAACGTTAACTGAGCACGAGCAGGCCTATGCGCATCATGCTGTTCCGGCCGTGCCAGCTGACGTGTCCGGCGTAGCTAAAAGCGACTGTGTGCGGCGAAGCTCGCAAGAGCGTAGACGTAAGACGGACGATCGTTTATTGCAAGAAAATAGGAGATTGAAAGAGAAAATCGCTGCGCTGCAAAAGCAGGCAGCGATCATTACTGAACTTCAAAATCTTTCTCTCGATGAACTTACGCCGAAACAGGCGTTTGATCTGCTGTGGCAATGGAAAGAGCGGTAAGTGTCTTATTGAAGAGCGCAGATTTTATCTTTTTCTGCCTCTCCTGTGCATTCGGTTTGGACGTACAACTCCAGGGCCTCTTGCTCTAATTCTAGATACTGGAGCCGCTTTTCCATGGTTTCTTGTTGATGCTGGAGTGTTTTTCGCAATATTTCCAATCGATCTCGATTATATTGGGTCCTAAAGTTGTATATGTAATTTTGGGAAAAATCCCTTTTAATTTTTTCAAAAAGTGCATCGTCCTTCAAAAGTTCTTTAAGTCGAGCCCTTGCTTTCGCGATATCCCCCGCAGGGTTGGTCTCCTCTGCCTCCATGGGCCATGAACGTGAAGCTCCAAATGCTAATCCAGCAAGCAGTGAGTAGAGTAAAATCTTCTTATTTATAATCATGCTTATACCTTCGCATATATGGGTTTTCCAGCTTATACACCTTATTTTACCCCAAAATGAGCCGATTGGCAAAAGCCCCTCGATGTCTGTTATGGCCTGCTGGAGGCCCCAAATGGGCTATTTTGTCGGGAGGAAAGAGGAGCTATTTGCAGGGTCCAGGAGCTTTCAGGGCCTAATATACAAGTGATTTTGACCTCAATTTCTTTTTTTGCTACACTGAAAGCCTCATGAAAGAAGGCAAAAATTCTTTATATCCTAGGAACAATAGTGAGTAAAACAGTAGAGCCCGAAGTATTTGATCAATATGCTATTTTTCAAACTGGCGGTAAGCAATACCAGGGATTACCCGGTAAAACCGTAGCAGTTGAAAAAATTGAGGGCGAAGCGGGTGATGAAATCACCTTTGATCTGGTTCTCTTTCGCAAGAAAGCAGAAGATACGTTTGAAATAGGAAAACCCTATCTTGAAACACCGCTCAAAGCAACGATTGTGAAACAAACAAAAGGGCCAAAATTGATTGCCTTTCGTTTCAAACGTCGTAAGAAAGTTCGCGTGAAAAAAGGGCATCGTCAACAGATGACGGTTATTCGTATCGAATCTATCTAGATTATAGCTTAGCGAGTTTTGCTAAATCTTCGTTGTACCCGGAAAAAATTAATCGATCCCCCTCTTCAATCAGATGATCTGGTTGGATAGGGGTGATTTTTTGATCACTCTGCAGGCCGATGCAGTGCACCCGAGAGGTGCTAAAGAGGTTCAGGTCATCAAGATGTTTGCCGATGAATTTCTGTGGAGCAGTAATCTGACTGATTGAGAAATGTTTGCTCAGGCGATAAATCTCGGTGAAGGGAGAACTCAAATTATCGGCAAGGCGAATGCCAATTTCTTTTTCTGGTAACACAATGCGATCAGCTCCCACTAGCTTTAAAATATCCTTATGGATCTCATTGATTGCGCGTGCGATTACCTTGGGAATATTGAGTTTCTTTTTCAGTAGGGCGGTTATCAAAATCGATTGCGCAAAATTTTCACCCATTGCCACAATGGCAGTATCAACCTCGTCAACGCCGATACTGCGAAGTGATACATCATTGGTCACCCGCATGCACACTGCGTGGGTAACGTGATCTTTAATAGATGCAACGATCGATTCATTACTATCAATAGCTATAACTTCCATGCCATTTTCAGCAAGTACGGTTGCCACTTGATACCCGAAACGACCCAAGCCAATAATACAAAATTTCATGGAACCCCCATGTTTAGTTAATTATCCCAGCATAACTTGTTCTTCTGGATAGGAAAATTCGGCAGCTTTTTCCTTCCTCAATTTCAACGCTAAAATCAATGTGAACGAGCCGATACGTCCTACTATCATACTAACAATAATGAATATTTTTCCTATAGATGAGAGCGCTTTGGTGATACCGGCACTCATGCCCAGGGAGGTAAATGAACTCATAGACTCGAAAAAGATCTCAATAAAGGTGAATCCCTGCTCAGTAATCAGGAGGCAGAAGGTGGTTAAGAAAACCCAGCCGAGCCCCACGCTCACAATAGCTATTGCACGATATACCTGCGATAGCGGAATGGTGCGCCCTTGAATGGTGACCGTTTTTCTGCCGGAGACCGCCGCCTTTATGGATGCCAAAAATATGGCAAACGTGGTGATTTTAATACCACTTCCGGTGGACCCTGGCGCGGATCCGATAAAGGAGATACCCATAATGAGCAAAATAGTGGCAAGCTGAAAACTGCCAACACTGGTGAGTATAAAGCCGGTGCTTCTAAAAGATACGGCATAAAAGAGGGTGTTGATTACTGTTTGCAGGACTGGCGTATTGGCAAGAATGTTCCTATACTCAAGGATCCAAAATACGATGCTCGTACAAAGCAGCAGCATACTGGATGCATAAAATATAATGCGGCTGTGCAGTGAAAACCGATATTGCTTTTTATGGTATTTTGCGCGAACCCATTCGCCGATCTCTTGCCAGGTAATAAAACCAAGCTCGCCAATAAACATAAGTGCTGCGGTGGTGATAATAATCAGATAGCTATGTTTGTAGGTCATCATTCCCTGTTCAAATAGGGTGATGCCAGCAGAGCAAAAAGAAGATACGGCATGAAAAAGCGACGTAAACCATGCCATGCCCAAGCTGCTATAATCGTGGCGCAATGCGTAAAAAATAAGCAGTGTTCCAATCAGTTCGCTGATTATGGTGACCAAGGCGATCGTAATAAGAATTTTTTTAATCCGTTTCCATGAGTTGATTTCTAAAATTTTTCCTGCCATGAGCTGTGTGCCGAGGCCAAAATTCATAAAAAAGCTGAGAAAAATGATGGTCATCGTAATGAGACCGAGGCCGCCGAGCTGTATGAGCAATAGCAGAATTGCTTTGCCAATGATCGTAAATTGATCAATGGGGATGGTGAACAAACCGGTAACGCAGGTTGCTGAGGTTGCGGTGAAAAAGAGATCTAATAATGCGATTGGTTTGGTGTGACAGATGGGAAGTGCAAGGAGTGCGGTGCCGATGCTGATAGCAAGGATGTAGCCAAAGAGAACGATTTTTTCGGGAGAAAAAATGGCGGTAATTCGTTTACTTCTCATGAAATGCCCTATTTATTGAAGAACTAAGGATAGATGCTCCTTTTGTCGTACCATGATTGTATTGCTAAGTAAACAACCAGACGGTTAATACGATGATAAGGACGGCAAATAGGAGTATTAAGTTGAAATATTTATGTACGGTATCTTTAATGTGTTCGCCGAATACCTTGCACATCAGCGCTAGGAGGTAAAAGCGCGCTCCCCGTGAAACAATAGAACTGATTACAAACGGGATGAATGATAGCTTGCAAAATCCAGCAGAAAGGGTGGCTGCTTTATAAGGAACGGGGGTAAATCCTGCGATGGCTACCGCGAGCCAATTATATTGTTCGTACTTCACTGAAAGTTTGTAAAACATTTGGGGGGTGAGTACATAGTTTATTATATGATTATGAATGATCGCTTCCCCATAGGTATTCCAGAGATAGATGCCGAGCATATAGCTTGAGATGCCCCCGAGCACAGAACCTATCAACGCAACGGTGGCATACCAGATTGCTTTATCTCTTCGCTCTAAGCAGTACAAAATTAAAATAGGATCGGTGGGCAAAAAGAAGATCGCTTCTATGTAAAAAAGAAGGCCAAGAATGTAATCCGCGTATGGGGAGTTGATGCTTGCACCCATCCATTCATACGGTTTTTTGAGCAGATTGAACATTAGGGTTACCTCTGTAGAATCTTCATTACATACTCACGAGCCGTATCAATACTAATCCGTTCTTGTTTGGTGGTATCCCGATCACGAACGGTAATTGAATTATCTTGCTTGCTATCAAAATCATACGTGAAGCAAATCGGGGTGCCAATCTCATCCTGGCGTCGGTATCGTTTGCCAATAGATCCCGATTCATCAAATTCAATCATAACCCCGAGCTTTGTCAGTTCGTTATACAGCGCTCGAGCTGGCTCAGATAGTTTTTTGGTGAGTGGGAGTATTGCTGCTTTAATGGGTGCCATGCGCGGTGAGAGTTTCAACACGGTACGCTCCTCACCTCCAATAGTATCTTGCGTGTATGCGTCACAAAGCAGGGTTAAAAAGAGTCGATCCACTCCCACAGAACATTCTATAACATGGGGTGTATACGATTGTTTGGTTGCTTCATCATGCACGGAAAGATCTTTGCCCGAATGTTTACTGTGCTGGGTGAGATCAAACGTGCCGCGATCAGCAATACCTTCCAATTCTTTGTACCCGAATGGAAACTCATACTCGATGTCGGTAGTTCGTTTTGAATAGTGCGAAAGCTCCGATTTTTCATGTTGGCTCAGTTTAATGTGATCCATATTGATGCCAATCTGCGTATAAAAATTTTCGCGCGAAGCAACCCACAAATCAAAGAATTCATCTGCTTGATCAGATGTGCAAAACCATTCAAGCTCCATCTGCTCAAACTCACGCATGCGAAATAAGAACTGTTTTGGCGTAATCTCATTGCGAAACGCTTTGCCGATTTGAGCAATGCCAAACGGAAGTTTTACCCGGTTGGTAGACATAATATTTTTAAAGTTCACAAAAATTGATTGGGCAGTTTCTGGGCGCAAATAGGCGGTGGTGCTTTGATCAGCTACGGCACCAAGATTTGTTTCAAACATGAGTTGAAATTGGCGAATATCGGTCCATGCTTTTTTACCGCAGACAAGGCATGCTTTTTGGGTATCAATATCATCTGCTCGAAAACGGCGTTTGCAGTTCGTGCAATCAATCAAGGGGTCACTAAAATTCTGTGTGTGGCCTGATGCTTCCCACATAGCGTGGGGGCCGAGAATGGCACCTTCTAAAAAAAGGATATTGCTATTGGTTGCCATAATTGATTGGCGCCATGCGGCACGAATGTTTTGCTTTAACAGCACGCCCAAATGGCCAAAATCATACACCCCATTCAGGCCGCCATATAGTTCTGCTGTCTGGTAGACAAAGCCGCGCCGTTTGGCAAGTGCAACGATCTGATCCAACGATTTCATACAGGTCCTTTAAAATAACTCTTAGTCTATTCATACTAGCCTATTAAAGGGTTAAGCGTAACGGCTTTGCCCCTCTTTGGCAAATCAGTTCTCGAGCAAATGATCTTTTTGTGGTATGCTGCCGGATGCTTATTATTGTGAAATAAAAAGGAACTAATATGAAAAATAAAACACTCTTAGCAGGCTGTTTGGCTATTGTGGCCACCACATTGGTGGGTGGTAGTATTTATAAAATGCTTGAACGCCAAAAGTTGCGAGCAATTGCAAAACATGCTGATGAACCCACCGTGGATGCCGATCAGGCAATGGCAATTGCCGATGCGGCTATGCAGCCACAGCTGGTGGAACGAGTAATTTCCTCATCACAGTTATGGCGTCCCGTACAGGACAGAGCGCAAGATACGGTGATCCAGATTTTTGCCCATATTGCAGCGACGAATTTATTACAACCGTATGCCGCGCCTAATATCGCTGCAGCATCGGGTAGTGGATTCTTTATAGATGATCAAGGATATATTATCACTAATGCGCATGTAGTGGATCAGGCAAAAGGGATATGGATACAAATTCCATCATTGGGAAAACGAATTTTAGATGCTGAAGTTGTGGGGGTGAGCCCGGATCGTGATTTGGCACTCTTGCGTATTTCTCCCGAAGGGCTTGATGTGATTCGTCAGGAACTTGGTGGCATTCCATTCTTGCCATTGGGAGATTCTGATTTAGTGCAGCGCGCGGATGATGTGTTGGCGCTTGGCTATCCACTTGGGCAGCAATCATTGAAAAGTACGACCGGCGTGATTAGTGGCCGCGAGCAAAATTTGATCCAGATGAGTGCGCCTATTAACCCGGGAAGTTCAGGTGGTCCGCTTTTAAATACACGTGGTGAAGTGGTGGGTATCAATAGTTCAGGGGTAACGGAAGCGCAGAATGTAGGCTATATCATTCCCGTGAATGATTTAAAAACTATATTGTCTGATCTCCATAAGGTGAAACTTTTACGAAAACCGTTCTTGGGAGTGCTCTTTAATAATGCTACTGACGCACTTACGGAATATTTGGGTAACCCGTATCCGGGAGGTTGTTACGTGGTTGAGGTAGTGAAGGGAAGCCCGCTCGAGAAAATTGGGGTGCGTGGCGGCGATATGATTTATGAAATTAATGGGCATCGCGTGGATATTTTTGGCGAGATACAACTGCCGCAAATTAATACGGATGATAAATTCTCCATTATCGATTATGTTTCACGGCTTGCTATTGGGGATAAAATAGAGCTGCTCATTTATCGTCACGGTGAGCGTAAGGATTTCAAATTCGCCTTCAACTTTACTGATCAGCCTGCAATTCATGAGCGATATCTTGGCTATGAGGATATTGATTATGAGGTGTTTGGCGGAATGGTGGTAATGCCGCTTATATTAAACCATATTCCATTATTAGGGCCGCGGGTGCCAGGAATTGTGAAATATGCCGAAACTAAATATCAAACGGAACCGGTGCTGATTATTACACATATTTTCCCTAATTCACAGCTCTATCGATCTCGTAGCATTCCAACTGGAGCCACGATTAACGAGGTGAACGGCAAAAAAGTGGCGACGTTGGAGGATTTTCGTGAGGCGATGAAACAGGGTGTGCATTCTAAGTTCTTAACGCTTCGCGTATCGGATAACGTTACGCGTAAATCAGAAAATATTCTGGTGGTACTTCCATGGGATAAATTGATTGAAGAGGAACCAAAATTAGCTCGCGATTTTAGATATCCAACTACCAAGGTGGCGCAATTTTTATTGCAATCGCACAACCTAAACAAATCTTTGAATAAGGCGATCCTTCAACCAGATAAGCCCGACCTTACCGTTGCTGCGGCTGCATAACTGTATGAGCAAAAAACAGCGCCTTGATCATCGGGTGAGCCAGATGATGCCGCAATATAGCAAGCGGCAGATTCAAAGCTGGATCATGCAAGGGAAGGTAGTGGTTGATAAAAAAATCATAACGAAGCCGGGGTCCCCAGTGGGGCCCGATGCTTCGATCTCGGTGGATGCTCAAGTGCCAAAGTATGTAAGCCGTGCCGGCGTTAAGCTGGAAAAGGCGCTTGAGCATTTTCATATCGATGTTTCCGATTTAGTGGTACTTGATGCCGGTATTTCCACCGGTGGTTTTACCGATTGTTTGCTTCAGCACGGGGTGCGCAGGGTATATGGCATTGATGTGGGGTATGGCCAGGTTCATGAAAAAATTCAGCAAAATGATCGTGTGGAGATTCTTGAGCGTACCAACTTGCGAACATTGGAGAGCGTGGGCGAACTTGTTGATCTCGTTACGCTCGATCTTTCTTTTATTTCCGTGCTCAAGGTAATGGATGCGGTCACCAAATTGCTCAAACCTGATGGAAAACTGATTGTGCTGATAAAGCCGCAGTTTGAAGCGGAACGCCATGACGTGGGCAAAGGAGGGATCATTAAAGATCCTGCCATTCATCAAAAGGTGATTGATCGCGTGGTAAATGGTATCAAAGCCCACGGGTTTTCTTTTGTGGGCGTTACGGATTCACCCATTCGGGGTGGCGAGGGCAATAAAGAGTTTCTTGCTTATTTTACGCGTGGGTAATTACGCATCCTTTTTGAGCAGGCGATAGGCGTAGGCGTTGCTCAATACGCAAATAAAACTACCGAAAAATATAGTTATTGCTGCAATGATGCTGGACATGATCAGTAATGGAAAAATTTGCCATCCCTTGCCGCGTGTTATACGAAAGCTGGTAGAAAGAGCCTCAAAGATTCCTTCACCTTCAACCAGAGCATACATATAAAACCATGCTCTTATGCAAAAATATACGCCGGGCACGATAAATAAGATAAAACCAATAAATGCTATGCAGAGGATCATAATCATACCGATAAATATTTTGAGTACTAATAGAGGCGAGGGGAATAATGTTGAAATGTTTGCTTCGCCAGTATCGTGAATACGTAAACCAATGCGCACAAATCCGACACTGATCCAACTCAACAAGAGCAGGAAAATCAGGACGGTAGTCAATATCATCATGCCGGATGTTTGCAAAAGATGAGTAACAATGAGCTGCTTTAGATTTGCCCCTGCCATAGGCAATAATGCTAACAATGCTCTATTCATAATGAGGCCGACGATAGCAAGAGGAAGCAGTGCTACAAACCATGTAAAATACGCTAGCGTGAAAATACGAACATTAGCGAGTGCGTTTTTGAAGGCAAAAACGTATGAGTCGTAGGCGAAAAATTTATTGTTTTGTTCCATTATGTGGTTCCTTTCTAGTTTACCGTTTCTGGTTCTTGATTAATGGGTTCAGGATTGGTTAATTGTGCAAGTATTTCATGCCCTGTCTCTATTCCTTCAGCAATCGCCTTCACCGGAACAAACTCTTTCTCCTGCTGCGCTTGCTTGTGCAGGATGCTGTTTAGAGTGTTGGTGATTTTGAGAATGCCCTTTTCAATGCGCTGCTCTTTTATCACTATGCCGGTGTAGCCGATAGGGCCTAGGAGGGCGACTGCCGGGCTGGTGTGCTTATACTCACGTTTAAATTGAACGAGCCGCTGTTTCATGCTTGCAAGCTGAGCTGCCTGCGTAGTGGAAGGTTGCACAAGTTCGATTGCCTGATCGATCTGCGTTTGAAGATCTTTGATTAGAGCAAGAACATTCTGATCCACTTCATGTACTGAAAATGATTTGTCTTCTGCCTGCGCCAAAGGTTCTTCATTGGTGTTGATCGGTGCGGTTAAAATCGGTTGCTCAAGCGAGCGTTTGCTTGGTAAATTCCATGCTGCTTTTACCATAAAAAGAAGCGTGGCAAGGAGGATCATATCACGATAGTTTTTGGTGGTTTTCATAGTGGCCCTTGGTTGATGACCATTAAAATTGACTATATCCCTATCCTAAAGGGGATTGAGCCGGGAGTCAATAGTGCCGTATAAGCACTTTTATTCGCAAAGTAAGATCTTTTATGATACAGTACGGGATAAAACTGTACCCTCTAAATTGAAATTGAATAGCGCCTGTAGCTCAACTGGATAGAGTAGCGGTCTTCGAAACCGTTGGTTGCAGGTTCGAGTCCTGCCAGGCGCACCATGCTTCGCTTATCCGGGCCTCCCGGCTCGGCAAGCTTCACATGGCACGGCCTTGCTTCGTACTATATTCTTCGCAGTTCGAAGAGCGACGTAGGATTGACTAACTTTCACACGATAAGGAGCACACATGGGGATCTTCACGATCAGCGGCTTAATCTGGCTAGGAATCGGGATTCTTCTGATTCTCTGGGCCGTTATTACGTACAACAATTTTATTCGATTAAAGACCTTGGTTGATGAAGGTTGGAGCGGTATTGATGTGCAGCTCAAGCGGCGGTATGATCTGATTCCCAATTTAGTGGCGGTGGTCAAACAGTATACAATTCATGAAAAAGGGGTTCTTGAGGATGTCACCAAAATGCGTTCTATTTCTATGGGGGCAAAGAACCTCGATGAAAAAGTGGCAGCAGAACAGGGGTTAACGGCAGCTCTGAAAACGTTGTTTGCAGTAGCAGAAAAATATCCAGATTTGAAAGCAAATGAAAACTTCCTGAGCCTGCAGTCGCAACTTGCATCATTAGAAACAGAGATTCAGCTTTCTCGTCGGTATTATAATGGTGCTTCTCGTAATTATAACGCATCGGTTTTAAGGTTTCCTGCCAATATCGTGGCAAGGCTCTTTGGGTTTATTCCCGTAGTTTATTTTGAGATAAATAGAGAAGAGCGAGAACTTCCCAAAGTTAAATTCTAGGCGCAAAAGGGTAGTTGTGGCCATGTTGTTTTTTATTCTTGGATTATTACTCGCCGCACCCCAAGGGGCGCAGGCGGTTGAGCGGATCAGCTCATTTAATAGCGATATTACGATCCATCAAGATGCTTCCATGACGGTGAAGGAAACGATCGACGTGGTGAGTGAAGGGCAAACGATACGGCATGGTATTGTGCGTGAATTTCCTACTTGGTACAAAGATCGTCATGGTAACAACTATGCAGTCCGGTTTCACATTAAAACGATTCTTTTTGATGGCAAAGAGGCGCCTTATCATATTCGTGATGCTTCTAACGGAAAGCGGATCTATATCGGTGACAAAGATGTTTATGTACCTCGTGGAACGCATACGTTTGTCATTGAGTATGAAACGAGCCGTCAACTTGGTTTTTTCAAAAAGTATGACGAACTCTACTGGAATGTGACTGGCACCGGATGGCGGCTGCCTATTGATCAGGCAACAGCAAAAGTGCATTTGCCAGCAGGGGTTCCCGAGACCCAGATTCGCGTGGAAGGGTATACTGGCCATCAGGGGAGCGCAGGGCAAAACTACACCGCGTCTGTAGATGATGGGGTGGCGCAGTTTAAAACAACCAGGCCGTTGGCAGAGCGGCAGGGTTTAACGATTGTGGTGACCTGGCCCAAAGGGTTTGTGTATCAGCCGACCCAATGGCAAGAATGGAAATGGTTTTTCTGGGATAATAAACATATAGCGGTGGGGCTTTTGGGCCTGCTTGTGCTGCTGTTTTTCTATCTGTTTGTGTGGATACGATTTCGACGATCGCAGGATCTTGGCACGGTGATTCCGCTTTTTTATCCGCCAGAGAATCTGTCGCCAGGGTTAATGCGCTATTTCATCTCCATGGGGTATGATGCAAAGGTATTGGCAGCAGATATTGTGAATATGGCAGTTATGGGCTTTCTTACCATCCATTATGAGACCAAACTGTTTTTTAGTGGGGCGTATAGGCTGGAGAAGAAAAAGAGGCCTTATGGCATGTTTGAGGAGCTGTATAGGGGAATTGATAGTAATCTTTTTGGCAGCAGTGATTCTATTCAGCTTGCTGAGAAAAATAAGGAACAGATTAACAAGGCGATTAGTGTTCTTTCAAAGGCATATAAGCGAGAAACAAAATCGTGGTTTCGCTCTACTTGGAGGTATACGATTGTTGGAGTGTTGATCGGCATTTTATTTTGGGCTCTTTCTGCGTTGATGGGTGGAACAGAGTTTGGGTTTAGCTGGTTTTTTGTGTTTCCTGTAGTGGGGATTATTGCTTTGTTCTCGTGGCTATTGCAGGGATATACGCCCGAAGGCCTTGAAATTAAAAAACAGATCGAAGGATTTAAACTGTTTTTAAAAACGACCGAGGAAGAGCGCCTAAAAATTATTGGTACCCCACCAACCAAAACACCGGAGCTCTATGAAACTTATTTGCCCTACGCGATTGCGCTGGGGGTGGAAAAGCAATGGTCGCGCCAGTTTGCGCCATTATTTGAACAAATGAGGCAAGCGGGTAATCCGTATATAGTGGTATGGATTTCTGGTGGAAGCTTTGATAGTTTTAACGCTGATACTTTTGCATCAACCATTAGCAGCAGTATGGGGAGCTCTATTTCCTCATCCTCTACTCCTCCAGGAAGTTCTTCAGGCTTTGGAGGGCGAGGATCCTCCGGCGGTGGAGGAGGCGGCGGAGGCGGTGGTGGTTGGTAGATTTGTATTGAAATTACGCGCCCTGGCTTCGCTTATCCGGGTCTTCCGACTCGGCAAGCTTCGCCGGGCTGCAACACAAAGTAGATTGTAGAGAAAAGTAGTTCTTACGGTTGCGCCCGTAGCTCAGGTGGATAGAGCAACAGATTCCTAATCTGTAGGCCACAGGTTCGAGTCCTGTCGGGCGCACCAACCTGCGCTCAAAGAGCTTCGGTTGGCGGGGCCAATTCTTCAAAGGAACTATCGTTAAGAGTAATAAATAGACGGAGACTGGTAAGCAGCCCCCGCCTATTTATTTTAAATGTCGGTTTCAGTTTAATAAGATGTGTCCTTGTTTCACTTAATATTAAACGGGTTATAACTGTACTTTATTGTTTTGCAGCGTTTATTATTTTTCACGTTCTTAAGTTTTACCATTTTGTTACATTTTACCTGCTTCCAAGGCTCAAAATGTCCTACTCCACTAGGTTTTGGTGCCCGCACATGACAGGAGATTTCCTGCACCTTCCTCCCCCCCTTCCCTGCATATTTAAAGGAAAGAGATTTTTTGGGGTCTAAACGTGTCTTTTTGCGATCAAAGTCGAGCCAAACAGGATTTTTTGATGTATTAACAATGGTCATAGAACCACATAAGCCTCTCCGTCCAGGGCCAAACTGGATGTTGCCAAATCTACTTTCTATCGTGGCTTTTCCTCGGGCTAAGACCACGCCACTAAACAGTAACGCTACAATAAGAATTTTCTTCATATGTACTCCTTTTATAAATAAAAATTAATTCTTACTTAAAGTATAACAATAGGTTCTTATACGAATCAATGGTTTTATGCATGAAAAGCCCCCCTATCCGTATTGATAGGTTTGGTATACTGTCTTCTCAAATAACATTGCCTGTGCGATGTTCATTTTCTTATATACAGCTTTCTCATTTTTCCCTACTCTATTGGCCATGCATGCTCCATATCTTTGCGCATGTAGCAATTCTTGAAATGGTTCTCAACAAAAACACAAGGAGTTCCCATGAAAAAACTATTATTAAGTATCACTCTTCTTCTTTCTGTGGTTCCTATGTATTCCATGGAAGAAGTTCTTAAAGGGTGGGGGACTAAGAGTTTAGAGACAGAGGGAGTGACAAAAAAATATAAACCGGAAATCCGTAAAGTGGTATATGCCGTGGAGGAAGATGGGGTTATTACGGTTATATTGCGGAGGGGCGATTTCTCCCCAGGCGTTAAAGATGTTCAGATCTCATTTGTTGGCAAAGAGAATAAACAGGTACATCTCTCATCGAAAGTTGATTGATTAGAAACGAAGCGTTAAGGAAATCCTCATGAAAAAATTATTGTTTAGTATTGCACTATTGTTCTCCATTGTTCCGGCTTATGCAATGGAAGCGGAAGAGGGGAAAGGTGAGGGGGGAGGCGGCAAGGCGGTTGTTAGGAAGAAGAAACCGGCTGCTGCCGAGGAACCGGTGGAAAAGGCGGAAGAGGGGGAGGAGAGAGCACTGATGCGATTCCCCGATGTCTATTTTTCTCCAATCAGGATTCAAGATGTGTTGATTAAGCTAATTAGCGAGGAAAAGAAGCAGCTGCGGGGGGCTTGGTATCGCTTTACGTTGTATAGACCAGCGCAAGCGATTGTAGATCGCATTAAAGAAAGGGGAATTCCTGTTTCCCTGGTTATTGATCAGGGCAACTTTGGTGATAGTAAAGAAGTGGCAGATGCTAAACGTGCAAGAAATTTTCAACGTAAAAAAGACAGGAAGTTTAACGAGATAGAGAAAGTGGATGAGGGGGATTTTTGTGAGGGATTAGCACTTATTGTGAGTAATGGGGGTAAGCTATTTAGAAAAATAAGAGCTCGCAATCCTCAGAATCAGGGTAAATTTTCATCATGCATCATAAATTTATGATGCATGATGAAAATATTGCAGGAAAAAAACTGATTGGGACGGGATCGTTTAATGGAACAGGGCAGGCGGATCAAAAAAGTGACGAAAATTGGGTTATTTTGGATGATCCCGATGTAATCAAGAAGTTTGAAGCAGAGCATCAAGAACTTGTTGATTACAGTGATAATAAACCGTTACGGCCGGAAGAATGCACCTCGGAAAAAACAAGAAAAGCAGACGGCAAAACCAATTGGTCTCGCAGGATGAACGGCATCCCGCATTAGTTGCTAATGCGAAGGGGGTTGTCTGATAATGTCTTGTTGCTTATGTAATCTCCTTTCTACCCAAAAGAGGGAAAATCGAATCGCGCTTTTTTTAGAGATATTGACAATAACTCTTTTTTATAGCACTATTGCAGCTATATTTTTACTACTTTTTATGGAGGATCGATATGGTTACGAAAAAAATAGTTTTTAGTGCATTACTCGCAGGTGGATTGTTTGGTTCATTCCAGGCAAAGGCTATGGAAGCTCCTGGGCAGGCTGATAACCATCGTCAGCAAGTACGGGCCCTTTTAGGATCTATTAAGAAAAAAATAGTGATAGAGAAGAGTGGAAACCTGAAAGTTGATAAATGGCAAACAATAGTTGGTTTACGTACTGACGTGCAGGAATGGACTAGGGTAAAAGTAGATATACCTCGGGAAGAAATAGCAGACTTTATCCCAGAAATTCAGGAGCACCTTCCGGTTTTTATGGGTTTGTTCGATAAGTTGGGACTGAAATACCCTGACACTGAGGAGCAAATGGAATCTTTGAGAGGTTGGCTTGCTACCTTGCCGAGTGATGACACCACCGAGGTCCGATAACACTTTTCGTTATGTCTTGCCATCTTTTCCCTAAAGGGCGAACCGCTGTCTCCCCACAAATATTTCATATAGAAATAGGGGGCGCGGGATTGTGATAATAGCCTTGTCTGGTGCCTTCCGAGCCAGATGGTGTTAATTTTAGGTGCTTATGGAAGGTGGCATGGTTATCAAAAAAATCTATTTAACACGTCCCCTTAGCCTGTGGGGTCTTTTCTAATAGTATTAGTATTCTTGTGTAATCGAGCGCTATTTTGCTATAGTTGTGCTTGTATATTATTAACCAACACTACTTTTTATGGAGGACCGATATGGTTACGAAAAAAATTCTTTGTACTGTATTGCTGGCTAGTGGGCTCTTTGGTGCATTTCAGGTAACAGCAATGGGAATGGGGGGGGATTACTTGAGAAATCTAGAAGAAAAACTTAAAAAAGAAATCGCAATTCCAAAGTATAGATCCGAAATAGCAACGGTAGAAGAACAGTATAAAACATGGTTAGCGAAGCAAGGGGGAAGTATGGAAGTGGACCCAGAGGCCAATGCTATAAAACATAGTGACATGTGGAAAAAAGTGCAGCACTACGAGCAACTAATCCAAGAAGCAGAGCAAAGAATTAAAGAACTCAATAAATTAATGGTTTAACTGAGATAGGGCTGAAGAGAAGTCCGAGAATCTTTTTTAGCAATCTAATGAGCGAAGGGAGCCAGTATGCGGTTCCCTTCGCTCATTCCGTTCTAAATGAGGGTAATCGAACGAAACTGTTGGGGCCAGCCTGCGCAGTAGAGTATGCTGCAGAATAACTATTTTTAACGGGGGGCGTTATGCTGCAGTTTTTTACGAATAATTTGTTGTGGTCTGAAGGATGGATGGTTCTGCTAGTAGCGGTGCTTGTCATGAGTGTTGGCTGGTATTATTCGAGGATGCTCTTTTATATCTCCGTTGCGTTTCTTATCTTTGCGTTCTTTTTCTTTCGTAATCCAAATCGTTCCTGCCCAAACCCGGCAGGGATCTCGCCAAATAACGTGATTGTTGCGCCCGCAGATGGCAAGATTGTGGAGATCATAAAGCCGGGAGGAGATGCGGAAGGGTATGCACAGCGCGTTTCGATCTTTCTATCTCTCTTTGATGCGCATGTAAACTGGGCACCAATCGCAGGCACCGTGAAAGAGGTCCTCTATAGTCCGGGTGAATTTACGCTGGCCTATCAACCAAAAAGCTCCAAGCTCAATGAACGAAACGATATTACGATTGAAAGCCCCGATGGTACCCGCGTGAAGATGCGTCAAATTGCCGGAACGGTGGCGCGCAGAATCTGCTGCTGGGTGGAACCTGGTGATGTGGTACTCCGATGCGAAAAGGTGGGTATGATTCGATTCGGCTCACGAGTGGATCTTTTTTTGCCAGCGAATGCTACGGTGCAAGTTAAGATTGGCCAGCAGGTGTATGGTGGGCAATCGGTTATAGGCGAGCTAAAGTAAGCAACTTAAATTGTTGATATGTAGAAAATACCTCCCCTTTGCTGTTCAAACGCTGTAAAGGAATCTGCTTTCTGAAGGCAATTTCTAAATCGTCAAACTTTTGTATGTCTTTAAATATACGGCTGATTGGCAGCTCGTGTACTTTTCCATAGCCGCTCCCATAGGCATGTGCTTCCACTACTAAGTTATTTTTTGTGTCAGAGACCGCAATCACGTGCCCGGGGATCCAGATAATGTCACCTGCCTGTAGATGTTCATTTGCTTGTAACAAGGGCAGATTGTGGGCAATAGTGTAGGAATTCTTTAGAAAATAGGGAAGGCCCACGATTTGTGCTGCTCGTGCGATGATGCCGGTGCAATCAAAGCCTGTTTTCGGTCTCCTTTTTTCGCCTCCTGGTCGTGTGTAGTAGCCACCTTTTTTGGTGGAGATAGCCGTAAACTGATTTGAACGATGTGCTTCAGTAAAACTGCAACCTCCCCATACGTACGGAATGGTGCCAGGGGTGTGGGCCCACTGCTGAAGGATCTGCACAAAGTTGGTACGTTGTTGATCAGGCTGAGCGCTATTCAATTGATAGAGGAGGTTCTTTGGCAGCAAAATAGTCTCATGAACACCGCTCTTTGGATTGAAACGATAAACAGCTACGCGAGCTTTTTTTTCTGCTCGCGGTGTGCACACAAATCGGGTGCCCGCAGAAAAAGACATTTTTGTTTTACGGTCGTAATAGGGAGCAATGAGCGTGGCGATTGGTTGTGTGTTGAGCCGAATAGGCTTTTTAAAGCTGATGGGTGCAGGTATTTTTGCCCATTCTTTCTTGATGATGGTATTCAGATCACGGATATTTGCTGCCTGTGTCCAATAATCGGTTTGGGGCATAGTGCTGCTAGAGGTTTGGTAAAACAGATTGGGCACGCGTATCTTAATTTCATCCCCACGTTTTTCAATAATTTCTAAAGTTTCATTAAAAAGAAGTTGATGCACTCGAGGGCATGCTGCATAATCAGAACCACGCGCTGCCCAGGGAAGTTGTTGATAGGACGGATGCGAACCACCAAGGGGCTGACCCACAAGATCGGCAACAGGAGCGATTACGAAGCCGCTTTTTGCGCAAAAGGTAAATTGAGTGATGAGGATTAGTAGGTTGATATATAGTATTTTATTTATGTTTCCCATGGTTCTCTCCCGGTATATTGCTCAATATGCCGCAAAAGGTTTCTGTTTGGGAATACATTGATGATAATCTTGCTCTCTTTTTCTAAAGGATTGCGTTTCGAGTTATTCAAATGGTATATTTATCTCGTCGGTGTATGGATTAGAATAAGAATAAATGAAACGATGCCCGATAGGGGGTAAGAATGAAGCTAAAACTCACCATGCTCTGTGTACTTTTGCTCAACTGCACAATTACTGCTCGTTGGGCTTCTCTTTTTCACAAAAAAATAACTCCCCAAGAAGCGATGGTAGCACAGCGTAAAAACTGCTATTTCTTTTGCCAGGAACGGGTGCCGCTTTTTACGCAGCTGCTCTTTTCGTGGAATGCCATACGACCTCAAAAAGGGTATTTTGAATTTTATGTGCAGGCACACAATGCCCACACCAAACGATGGGGTTCATGGCATCGTATGATGGAATGGGGAAAAAATCTGCAATCTTCCAACGCTACTCCTTCTGACGGATTTACCAAATATGAGCATGTACGGCTTGAAACGGAGCGGCAGCAGTTTGCTGATGCATTTCGCATTAAGGTAGTGGGCATGAAAGGGGCTTCGCTTGTGGATTTGAAAGCTCTTTCAGCAACCACTGCTAATATGCGTCAATTTCAAGCAGAAGGTATTGCAAACATTGCTCACCTGCCTTCCATTTACATTCCGCGGGTGCCCAAAATTTCCCAGGCAGCTATTGCCCATAAGGACAAGAAACGTATTTGCTCACCAGCGTCATGCACGATGCTTACGCGCTATTTAACGGGATTAGACATTGATCCGGTTACCTTTGCCAATTTCTCCTACGATAAGGGGCTCAATGCGTATGGAAGCTGGCCGTTTAATATGGCCTATGCGTTTGAACTCTGTAAAGGGAAATACTGGTTCTTTAACACGCGGATGAACTCATTTTCTGAGCTTCACCAACAGCTTATACGTGGCATACCGGTGGTGGTGAGTGTACGGGGAATGCTTCCGGGAGCATCTCAATCTTATCCACACGGACATCTTCTTGTAGTGGTGGGCTGGGATAGTAAAACAAAGCGAGTAATCTGCCATGATCCGGCGATGGAAAAACAGTACGACACGGAGCGACATTATCGATTAAAAGACTTTATGAAAGCATGGGAGCAATCAAGGAGATTAGTCTACGTGGCATCTCACGTAACATAATTATTTCTTTCTTATAACAGCTATTTTTAAGGGGGGCTGCTTATGAAACGATACAAAGTGATAGGGGCTATTTTATTGGGTATTTCTGCCTGGTCGTATGGGCAGCCTACTTTTATTACGAAACTATTTCATCACAAAGTGCCAAACATCGATGTTTCTCTTGAAATGGGGAGTGTGGTGCTCTATTTCACGCAAAAACCTACGGTAATGGTAACCACCAAGATTGAGGGAGACAAAAAACGTTCCATCTATTTCTTACCAAATGTACGCATCAAATCAGATCTGAAAGGGGTGGTGGATCGTATCCAACAGGACGTCGATCGGCCCTACCACATCACTATTCAAGAGGTAAAAAGTCCGCAGCAGGGGTTGCAGGTTACGCTTACCTACAATCCACACAATGTGGGCATATCATACGAGCTTTTTGATTCGATTACGTTACAAAAAGGGGTGGCGTTTCGCCTTTTTAATAAAAAGGTACTATCACGTCTTCAAGCCTCAGGAAAGCAGATCATCAAAACAGCGGTAAACTCCCCACGAGTGGTGATAGATTGCGGCCATGGCGGTAGTGATACGGGTGCCGTAGGTTGCAATCATATCCAAGAGAAAGAGGTAAATCTGCAAGTGGGCCTCCAGGTGGCGCAACTACTAATCAATAAGAAGATTGCCGTAGATCTAGTGCGCCGCTCAGATCAAACCTGCTTGCTTGATGAGCGAACCACGTTTGCAAATCAGAAAGATGCGCGTCTGTTCGTTTCCCTGCATTCTAATGCAGCACCGGATGCTTCGATGTCGGGTATAGAAACATATTGTCTCTCTCCAGCCCTTTTTTCGCTTGGTGATACCACACTTGCGCCAGAAGAGCATTCATTCGTGAGCGCGCAGCTGCAGGGTAAATATGCACAAAGTAATGCCTTGGCTCATGCGGTGCATAGCTCTCTCTTAAAAAGTGTTCGTAAATATCAGATTGCTGATCGTCGTGTCAAACAGTCGGTTGCCCAGGTACTTCTTGGCACCACCATACCGGCGGTGCTTATTGAGCTCGGTTTTTTAACTCATCACAAAGAGTCCTCTCTTCTCATCCAAAAACAGTACCAATCTCGTCTTGCTCGTGGCATTGTGAGCGGCATTCTTTCCTATCTTCATCGTGCGTAAATTTGTAGATTTTTTTCCAAAATAAAAACAGCATTTTTGCATAAAATCTTGTATTCTTTATGCACGCTTGGGTATGCCACAAATTCTAGTTGGTAAACCAGCTCTTTAACACTACACTATATGCTCGTCTGTGTTTGGTAATGATAGCAAAGACAAAAGGCTAAATGGACTTCAACTGGCAGTATCATGATTGACGTATGGAAAGAGTTTCTCGATATTGTGCGTGAGGAGGTGGGGAGCCGCATTGTGGAGACCTGGTTTAAGGCGATTGTATTTGATCGGTGGGATGCATCGCAAAAAACAGTTCACCTTATTGCTCCCAACTCTTTCGTGTATAACTGGGTGCTTAAGCATTATATGAATATGATGCAGCTGCATTTAGGGCGGTTATTGCATGAGGAAGCCCCTCGCATAGAGCTAACCGTTCAGGGCGCAGGAAGAAAAATTGTAGGTGCCGTAAAAGAACCTATAGCGCGCATCATTCCTGCCTCTATCGCTTCCGTTGGAAAAAGTTTAGTGCGAGCTGGTCCAAAGAAATTGGGATCATTTAATCAAAACTACCTCTTTGATAACTTTATTGTTGGACCAAGTAATTCGCTTGCGTATGCGGCGGCTCGTGCCATTACTGAACAGCCAGGACTGCGCTACAACCCGCTTTTTATGTATGGAAAATCGGGTCTTGGCAAAACGCATTTAATGTATGCCATAGGCAATGAAATCAAAACGCGCTACAAGGATGCACAGGTTCTTTATCAAACGGCGGATCGATTTGTAACGGAGTTTATTAGTGCTATTCGATTTAACAAAGTTCCCACCTTTCAGGAACGATACAATAAAGTTGACGTGCTTTTGATCGATGACATGCAGTTTATTTCTAATAAGGAGCATACACAGGAAGCCTTTTTTCATATCTTTAACGCTCTCTATGAATCACGCAAACAGATTGTATTCTCTAGTGATGTCTACCCGCATGATCTTAAGGGGATTGCCGAGCGATTACGATCTCGGCTCACCTCGGGGCTGGTTACTGATCTTCGTGAGCCAAGCTTAGAAACTAAGATTGCGATTCTTAAGAAAAAATCCTCTATGCATGAGGAACCAGTGTCGAATGAAGTTGCCCATTTTATTGCCTCGCAGGGTTTTTGCAATATTCGTGAGTTGGAAGGAGCGCTTATTCGGGTGACTGCCTTTGCTGCGCTTACCAAACAGTCCATTACCGTGGCTCTAGCGCAGAAAGTACTTCTACGGGTGTACCGTAACGCAGATAATCCAAGCGGCCCTATTACTTTTAAAAAGATTGTGCGGAGTGTGGAAAAAATTTCCTCCTACACGATGCAAGACCTTTGTTCAAAAAATCGAAATAGAGAGGTTTCTGAGGCTCGCCATTTGACCATGTTTATGATGAAAAAGCTTACCGGTAAATCATTGCGGGATATTGGAGCGTTTTTAGGTGGCAGAGATCATTCCACCGTGATGCATGGGTTACAGAAAATTGAAGAACATATAAAATTGGATACGGGATTGCGAGCGAAAGTAACGAAATTGGAGCGAGAGATCTCAGGAATGTAGCTTCGCTGGCTTTGCGGAAACCCGAATGGGTTGGTGGATTGATACCTCGCTCACTTGGCATTGTAACATGAGCAAGTCTTTCTTTGTTTGTCCATAGAGTCGACTCAAATAATTTTGAGCAAGGTAGGTATACCATCCGAAGTGATTCTTGAACTGCACCTTTGTTTCGATGCCCGCCATGGTAGGGAAATGTTCCGTGTCTACGAGGGCGATTTTAAACTGTTTTGTTTTTTTATCCTCTATAAACGCATAATTGTGTGGATTTGGATCAAGGTAGATATACAGATCATTGCACAGTTCTATAATGAGCTTCCGTTTTTTCTTGTGAGAAACGCGAGTTGTTTCTTTTTTGATCTCAATTTCATCTTCAATAATTGCATATAAGGCGGGTATGGTCGTTTTGATCTCTTCGTGTCCCCCAATGTTTCTTCCAATTAGTGTGAGTTCTTTTTGTTCTTTTGGTAGCCAGTACCATTTGCGAGGGATTTCAACATGATTTTTCCAACGGGGAAGGGATTCAATGGTTTCTTGAATAAGATTTCTGTTTCGTATACGGGTCATGCCGGTCAGATGCCGATTGGCACCCCCACCCATATAAAAGAAGAAGGGTGGTTCAATGCCTGTTGAGTGGAAATCAAAGAAACTTGCTGGATTCTCCATGAAGATTTTGACAACAAATGGATAGTTTTTGCATTTCAGAATAATCAGGCCGTGGGAGGTTTTATAATTGAAGTTTCTATCGCGTAGTATGGTGCAATCGCTGGTTTCTTTTGCTTTTTTAATAAGCTTTTTCTTGGTGACTACCTCAAAAATTACCCGCTCTACTATTTTGCCTAGCTGGGCTCCGGGAATCGTTTTGGATGAATCAAGCCGATACGTAATGGGTTCCAGGGGAATGAGATGATCAAGAACATCTTGCTTGCAAAATGCAAAGAGAGGATAAAGGCGTAGACGATTGCTAAACAACGTGCTTGGCTTATAGCCATCACAGCAAACCGTGACGTTTGTGGCCCCAGAGTAATGCGTTCTAAATGGGTGGCGTGCAAAAACAAAACTCGCAGAAAGGGTGCATAGAATGATTGAACCAACATATATCTTCTGTACCAGCACGAGCCTTCTCCGGATGAGTAGAAATATAGCTTACTTTTTGAACATAGAAAGAATATTCGCCGGCCTTGTGTATGTCAAGGTGAGGAAGAGGAGGAAATAGTTCACTAGCAGGGCTCTTTATGAGATTTATATCCTAGTTGTATTGGCTGGGAGGGGCGATTGCTTTATGGGGGAATGCTTTGGTAGCCTACCCGTATGGGTAGTAATAGTCAGTTGTGGATTTTTAAAAAAGAAAGGTGGATATGGAGCCACTAGAACTCAAAAAACAAAAAATCATGCATTGCTTAAGTTGTCTTCCCCGAAAGATTCTCAAATTACATGGACGTCATAATATTAGTGAGTTTGTGATTCATGAGCTGGGAAAAAAGGAATGCTTTGATTTTGATCGCGCAGCCTACATTATAGACAATCCTGATTTTGACTTGCTTAAGGGAGTTGCTGGATTATATCAGGAAGAAATTTATCAACCCCAAAAAGATCTTTGGGTGGAGATGGATGAATTTACCACTCATATGGAAACTGCTCCCTATAATCAGCAGGTGCGGAGCTTTTCAAAGCCAAGTTGCGTTCGCAACGGTGATTCTGATGATCAGATCGTAAAGAAGTTTGCCGGAGAGCTCGGATTCACGAACCCTTCTTTTTACGCCTGGCCGATGAAGCATGATAATCACGGGATTTTATTGTACGAAAAGATCGACGAAGAAACGTGTGATTGTAGTTACCTTTTAGAAGGGTTGTCGCTCCTCGGCTTTTGCCCGGTGTATTAATCCATAAATGGCTTTAGTCCAGGTAGTGTTTTTCCGCTTAAATAGGCAAGTGCAGAACCGCCACCAGTGATGGTGTGTGTGATGCCGGTGATCCCCAGCTGATCCAATGCGGCCAATGAATCACCGCCGGTAACGAGCGAAGTTCCCGGTCCGTCTGCCATGGCCGAAAGAATTGACTGCATCCCCTGCAATGTTTCTGGGCGATCAAGAAAGCCAATGGCTCCATTAAAAAATGTTGTTTTGGATGAAGCAATAATATCAGCAAACAGTTTTTCACTTTCTGGGCCAATAGATATGCCCATGCTATCTGCGGGAAACTGATCAGCGGGCACTACAGATAATGGCCCCGACAGTGAATCCTGAGCTATCTGGTAATCAACAGGAAAATGTACATCACAGCTCTCCTGCGGGGCTCGATGCAAAATGGTACGTGCTGTATTGAGTTCTTCATCTTTAACGATCGATTTCCCTACAGGTTTACCGAGCGCTTTTAAGAACGTAAACACGATTGCTGGGCACAAAATAATATGATCAGCGATCGTAAGCAAATGTTCTATCATCGGTAGTTTAGAGGTAATTTTATTACCGCCTAAAATAATACAAACGGGGTGTTGTGGGTTTTGAAGAAACTTACTTAGAATCGCCAACTCTTTTTCCACCAAGAGTCCAATGGTGCGCTTATCGGGAGCAAACTGTTTTGGCAGCAAGGTGATGGAGGTGTCGTGGCGATGGAGCGCTCCAAACGCATCATTCACATAGCGGTCAGCAAGCTGAGCAAGCCGATGTGCAAGCGAAAGAGACCCTTCACGTTCCTCTTTGAAAAAACGAAGGTTTTCTAATAGCAAGATGCTGCCTGGGGCCGCCGTTTTTTGTTGTGCAAGCGCATCATCAAGCGTGGCGCAAAACGTAATTTGATACTCATGCTTTTCAAACCATGGCAGTAGGTGGCGGGTTGATAAGGCATCCTCTTTGTTATTTGGACGTCCCAAATGGGTTGCAAGCACAATGATTGCGTTTTGTTTTATGAGGGAATCGAGTGTGGGGCGTATTGCTTGCAAACGCCGATCGTTAAGAATGGTACTATCTTTGAGCGGTACATTGAGATCAGCGCGGAGAAATACCGGTTGATTGCTACAGTTCCATGAGGGAAGGGCAGAGGTTAATTGCATTATTATCCTTCAAATCGTAATACGTGGGCGATGGTAATTGATTTTGCCCGTTGTGCGGCAAACCACGTTGCCAGTATGGTAATAAGGAGTACCACCACAAAGACCATTACGACAATGCTCCACTCCATATGAGCAGGCAGATGGGAGACGTAATAGACGTGCGGCAGTTCTATAAATGGGTATCGCTCTAAAAGAACGCTTGCAATGCAGGCGCACAGAATGCCAAGTAGTGCAGCAACTCCTGCAACGCTCATTCCTATGATCATAAAAATGGCAGTAATGGTTTGTGGGGCGATTCCCATGGCGCGTAACATTGCAATATCAGCACGCTTTTGCGAGATGAGCATGGAGATGAGCGAGATAATATTCATGGCGGCGATCAGGGTGATTAAAAGCAGAATGAAAAACATGGTATATTTCTCGAGAGCTAATGCTGAGACAAGTGCCGGATAAAGCTCTTGCCAGCTGTATACGTCAAGTACAAGCCGTTGCCGAAGGCGTGCAATAGTTTGGGGAATATCAGTGTGCTGAGCAAACGAAAGGCCGATCTGCGTAATGCCTTGGTCGGGAAATAGGGTATCGAAAAACGGAGCAGAACAAAAAATAAGACTGGAATCAAACTCATCAATACCAGTATCAAATATGCCGCCTACGATTGCCCGTTCACGGTGAATAGAAAGCTTATTTTTACCATCAGTTTGTTCAAGATACAAAAGCGGCATTATATCATTCATTCCAACGTCAAGCTGCTGTGCTAACGATTTTCCTAGTACGATATGCTCACTATGCAGGGCATCGTTGAAGGATTGGCCTTTGAGCATCTTGCTATCGATAGCACTCGCTGCGGCTTCTTGTGAAGGGTTCACTCCTTTTAGTATTGCCACGGAGGGAGTATGCTCTTCTTCGTTATCTTTGCTTTGTAAAATAACATGGCCGATTGATTGAGGGCTTATCGCACTGATTTCTCGAAACTCTTTTTTTATAAGCGTTTCTATTGCGTACACATTAAGTGGAGAACCGGAAGAATAGATGGTGGCTTGTGGATGAATGTTTTGCATTTTGGTGTGCACGCTTTTTTCAAAACCATTCATAATAGCGGTAGTAAGGGCCAATGAAAAGGTGCCAATAAAGATACTCAAGGCAGTGATGATTACCATCGTGGATAATGAGTGTTCGTATCTGTTTTTTAATAAATAGCGAGTAGCGATAAATAAGCTTACTGATTTCATGGAATTCTCTTTCTTATTTTTATTCCCCCGTCCTGAGTGCCGAGCGTAGTAAGGCGTGTATCGAAGGGTTGTAATGTATGGCGCTTTTTTCTAGGCTACTACTATCGATTATTAATTGTACAAAATGAGGCACTATATGAAAAGAATGATACACGTTTATGTTGCTGTCGTCATGCTCGTTATGTTACCAGGATGCGGACGTCTTATTGATTGGGGCAAAAGCAATTTCAATCAGGGTGAGCAAGTAGATAATTATCGTTGCGATATAAAGCCGTATATTCGTTCTGTTACTATTTATGATCAATTTACTACTCGTGCTACGTTTGATGTATTGTGGCTTTCTGATGAGGTGCGTTTGGCCTATGTGGATCTGCATGTTTCTCGCCAAGGGAAGGATGAGAATCGAAAGAACGCGTTATTGCGTAGACAGCTTGAAGAGAATAATCATTACCTTTCCTTTTATGTTTTGAGTTTGCATGACGTGAAGCTGGGTGATCCAGAGTCAGAATGGTCATTATTTTTGCAGGTTAATGAGGAATTTTATCAACCAATGGAGATTAAAGAGATTGAACTTCCTTATGAATATCAGATCTTCTTTGGCAAATTGTGGAATCGATTCAGAATGCCTTACTTAGTACGATTTAGTGCAAACGATGCTGACGATGTACCACTCATTACCGCCCAAACAGAGACTATTGAGCTGCATATGCGATCTGCTAATAAAGAGAATGCGTTTGTATGGCAATTGCACAGCGATAAGCCAGAGGTGCAAATCAAAGAGTGTCAGGTTGAAAAGCAGGAGGTAATTACGCGAAGCCGAAGAAGAAAACCGTATCGTAAAGCTTCGGCGGACAGGCCGCGTACCCCTCGCAAAAAACGAAAAAAAAGGTTCTCCAAACCTAAACCCGAACCAGAACGCGCTTCTCGCAAGAAGCGCAAAGGAAAGCGATCCTCCTACGCCAAGGCTACGGCGGACAGGTCATGAAGATTGCCATAGGGGCAGATCATCACGGCTTTGTGGGCAAGGAGTTCATCAAGGAGCAGATTACAGACGTTGAGTGGCTTGACGTGGGTACGTTCAATGAGGAACGAACCGATTATCCAATTTTTGCCAAAAAAGTGAGCGAAGCGTTGCTGAGTGGCCAGGTGCAGCAGGGTGTCCTTCTCTGTGGCACCGGTGTGGGTATGGCGATTGCTGCCAATAGATTTCCAAAGATTTACGCAGGCCTTGCGTGGAATGAAGAGATTGCGCGATTAGCAAAAGAGGACGATAACGTGAATGTGCTTGTGCTTCCAGCAGATTATCTATCGAATGATCAGATGGTTGCGATGGTAAAAGCGTGGCGGGATGCCCAGTTCAATGAAGGGCGGTATGCAAAGCGGATTGCAATGATTGATGATTAATAAAAAAGCCCCTGGGATAACCAGGGGCTTTTAATTTACTTCGTTTCTTCTTACTTTAGAACCTCAGCCACTTGATCTCGATCAAGCGTTTTATGTTCAAGTAATGCATCGGAGAGGCGCTTCAAGGAATCCTTATTCTTTGCAAGCAGCTCTTTTACCTCTTGCTTGCATTGTTCCATAAGAGCCAATGCTTGGTTGTATTTTTCGGTTTGGATATGTTTTGGCATTGTCTTAACATCATATCCTTCGAATGCAATCGATTTTGCAAGTGTTAGTGCATTATGCCTATCTGCTTCTGCATGGCAGCTATAGCTACATGAGCCGAGCAGGAGTTCTTCAGCAATGAATCCAGCAAGGTACATTTTACACAGCTTACGTTTTGTGGCCTGAGAATTCATACTAATCGAATCATGTGCATGGCAGGTAAACACCTTACCATACTCAAACCGTTGTTGTTCTTCCTTATCAGGATTGTTCATCAAGTGCGTACCCATGAACTCTTCTTTCAACTCAGTCATCACCTGCTTAATCGTTACCTTGGCAAGCTGAACGCTGTTATCCATGAGATGCAATGCGAGTGCTTGTCCGGCAAAGTGAGCGGTAAGAATATCAAGTTCATGTTGTGGAATATTCTTCGTGTAGTTCGGAATGATATGGTAGATATCCTCATCGAGCGCTTCGTCAAGGATTCCTTGGCTGAGCACTACGCCGCGCAGGCGTGCCTTGATGATGGCATTCTTAATAAGCATATTCAACGCTTCGTATGATTTGTTTTCCGTGTATTTTGCTAGCTTGACTACATCGAGCCCGTCCACACTGAGTGAAAGCTCTGCCAGTTTGGTTTTGATAAATTCCAATCGATCTTCGTAGTTTGGATACTCAAAGCGAAGTTCTTTTCCAAAACGACCAGGTTGGCGCAATGCCACGTCGAGCGTTTCAGGACGGTTGGTTGCGGCAATCACAATAACCTGCTTCTTTGAGTCCTTGCTATTAACCGTATCACCCATTGCCGTTAGAAATTCACTCAACGTTTTATTAGCACCAGTACGCTGCAAGTAGAGCAGATCGATTTCATCGATAAAGACGATGCATGGTGCGGATTGTTTTACGAGCCCGAGCCAGTATTCGATCCCTTTGGTTTGGATCATGAGCGCATCAAGATGATACATCTTATATTTGCCAGATTGGCCAGTGGATTCGAGCATATCGTTAATTTCACCCAACAGAGCATTCACGCAGAATGTTTTACCAGTACGCGTATCACCGATAAGCAAAATCCCTCGTGGCGGAGTTAATCCAAGGCGATCAGCAGATTCTGGATCTTTGAGATAATCCACTAAATGTTGCAGATATCGCTTGATGTCATGTTGACCAAAAATATCAGAGAATCGAACCTGTTCTGTCTTTTCGGCAGCACGTTCTGCTTCTTTGTGATATACACCACCTTTGAGCTTGTTCTTAAGAATGGTCATCTGTTTTTTGATTTTTGGGTAAAAGAGATCTCGTTCGTTGTAGAGGTGAGCCAGTACATAGGTAGTCAGTGCCGGTCCAATTGGCGACAAATTACGCAACCACGTTGTGCCAAAGTGGTCAGCCTTACTAATATACCCAGCAGGATTCCCATCCTTTGTTAGGGGAAGTTTTGTTGAATGAGGCAAGGAAGGCTCTCTTAGAAAAGATGTTCTTCCGGGGCGCTTCTTTCTTCGTTGGGGGGATGGCGATAATCTTGAAGGCATATATTGGCTAGCGTCTGGTGGGATCATATGTGATCCCCATACGGTATTGTACAATGGTTCTCCAACTATTGGCTCCCATTGCTTTCTAAATGAGTTATGATCGAGATGCCACCACATGTAATTTGCAAGAAACACTGCGCCTGCTGCTAGCAACGTTCTCTGTACAATGGAGTGTTTCTGGCATGGCGTTACTATATGATTATCCACCGCTCGAAACAGATGGTTATACCACCGAAGCCCTTGGGCCCTTTTTTCAAGCTGTTCTAATTTTTTGTTGTTGTTAATGAATTGCTGAGCAATATCTTTTGGCTCAAGAGAAGCCGATCTCGTGGTCATTGATTTGATGATAATGGTTTCTATATCGTAGGAATCGATATCTTTAAAGTTGGTTCTCAATGCCTCGCTCAGATGATCAATAACATCTTTATTCAGGATTATTAGTTGTGTTGCTATCGCCTGAGTATCGGTATCGGTAAATTTCCTTTTTTCGTAATTTTCTAAAGCTTTATCAACGCTTGTAAAGTAGGCAACAGCTTTTTTCTGGGTTTCCGAGCTGAGCTTCCCATTTTTCTTGATAATAGGCGCAATAGAGGTTAAACAGACACGAATTTTTGTAAGCTGCTTCTGGCTTTCCCCGATCAATTTATCGCTATCGGTGACCACGGCATAGTTATATCGCTGTGGCTTAGCAGAAGCGATTGGACTGATGGTTGAAAGGGTGATGGTGGCTCCAATGGCCAAGAGTAGTTTTCTATTATAAAACATGCGTACCTCCCTGTTTTGATTATTCCATTTTTATGTAACACTAACTGTACAGGTAAATTGACTATTTGTCCACAGGGTAGGGGCCTATTTGTGGCTATTATAAAGGATTATTATGAGTTCAAAGATGGTGAAGTATAGTGCTGTTTTCCTACTGATTAGTGCTCTGGGTGGATGCTTTGGGTCAAAATCGGCCAACTTGCATGCTCAGATGGATATGCAGCGGCTGGAGGGGAAAACCAACCTTATGCCGGTAGCAGTCATTGGATCGGGTCCAGCAGGCCTTATGGCGGCTATTTACTGTGCTCGAGGGGGTAAGGATACCTTTGTGATTGAGGGAAATAAGCCAGGCGGCCTTCTCATGGATACTACTGATGTGGAAAATTGGCCAGGAAAAACGAGTATTAAAGGGCCTGAAATCATCGAGAATCTGCGGGCTCAGGCTATTCACCAAGGGGTGAAATTTGTGGCTGATGCGGTTGAACGGATTGACCGATCTAGCTGGCCTTATGCGATCCACACTGAAAATGGTAACCAGTTCCATGCCCTCAGCATCATTATTGCTACTGGCGCTTCTCCTCGAAAATTAGGTGTTTCTGGAGAGGAACTGTATTGGGGAGGAGGGGTAACTTCCTGTGCTGTGTGCGATGCTCCCTTCTATAAAGGGGAAGAGGTGGTGGTTGTCGGCGGTGGTGATTCAGCCATTGAGGAGGCAATTCAGCTGGCCGCGTATGCGAAAAAAATTACCATATTGGTTCGAAAAGATCGCATGAGAGCTGCTGCCGGCATGCAAGCTCGCCTAAAGGGGTATGATCAGATCCAGGTTCAATACAATGTTGAAATACGAAAAATTCTTGGTAATGGTGAGCTGGTTACGGGAGTGGAGCTCTATAACCATACAACGAGCAAAACATCTATCTTCCCAACAAGCGGGGTATTTCTGGCAGTAGGGCATGATCCGAATTCCCAGTTGATACAGGGGACGGTGACTACTGATCCTCAGGGGTATATAAAGGTTGAAGGGCGCACGCAGGAAACCTCGGTGCCAGGTATTTTTGCTGCAGGAGATGTGGCCGATTTTCGGTATCGTCAGGCAGGAACCTCGGCGGGCCAAGGAATTTCAGCAGGACTTGATGCGGTACGTTTTCTAGATGATATTGGATTTACCCCCGACATTACGCAGCAGTATGCAGGGAAGTTCTTTGGTGCTGATCAGACGATTACTCGAGGAGGGAGCCTACAGGAGGCAGATCTGGTGGACCTCAAAACAATGGATGAGCTGCGTGCATTGATTGAGCAGGAGGAGATGGTGGTGATCGATTTCTGGGCAGAAACCTGTCCGTCCTGCAAGCTTATGCTCCCCATTTTCAAAACTGTTGCCCAAGATTTTGCAGGAAAGGTAACCTTTGCTACCGTAGATACCGATGAGGCACCCGAGATCGCTCAGGAGCTATTTGTGCACAAAATCCCCTGTCTCATGATCTTTAAAAATGGCCGTATGGCAGCGCGATTTGCGAGTGTGATGAGCCGAAATGAGCTTGCCACCCTCATTCAGCAAACGTTGGATGGCAGTGGGGCGTAGTGCTTTGTGAGATAGCGGATGAGCTTAAAATCTAAAAAAGGCTTATTTTAGGCTATTATATTGCAATTCCCCCTCTCGTTTTGGTAGCCTAATAGGTGAAGAAGTAATAAAAAAAGGTACCGATCCAAACAGGAGGTAGTAACGTGGAGATCCCTGCCCGATCCATTGTTTATCTTGTCAGTATGCTTTGTATAAGTTCAGCATTCTATGCAACAGCGCCTGAACGTTATGTGTATTCATACGGAAGTTATGTACATCAATTCAAAGTTACCAACGCAAAACCCATTACAGAACGAGTTACGTTGTATTCGCGAGAAAATGATGAAACGAATAACACGATTGCTCGCCGCGCTATTTTAGTGCGCTATCCAAATGCACAAGCAAATATCGTAATTTCACACGGATTTATGTGCAACAAATTTGACGTGGGATTTTTACGTAGCATGTTCCCCCAAGGAAAATTTAATTTTCTCACATTTGATTTCAGGGCACACGGCGAAGATACTGCCGGACAATGTTGTACCTTTGGGCGGGATGAGGCGCATGATGTGCAAGCGGCAGCGCAATTTTTCAAACAACATGATCTGCTCAAAAAATTACCTACGTTTGGCTATGGCTTTTCGATGGGGGCGGTGGCGTCAATTGAGGCACAAGCCAAAGATCCCTCCCTTTTTGATGCAATGATTTTAGATTGTCCGTTCGATAAAAGCGAAAACGTGGTTAAAAATGCATTGCAGGGTATGAAATTTTCACTATTTGGCTATGAGTTTGATTTTCCCGGGCGTGCCTATCTTGAGCGGTATGCATTCCATCCTTATGTGCAGGAGTTCATTAAATTTACGTTAAAGACACTTGCTCATATGGACGCAAAAAATATTCAAACGTATATGTATCGATTTAGCCCTGCTGAATCAGTAAAAAAAATTACGGTTCCCTGTTTCTTTATTCATTGCAAGAAAGATCAACGGGTACCTCTTGAGGCAATCCGCACAATTTATAGTGGGGCGCAGGGGCAAAAACGGTTGTGGGTGACCAATGGGCGGAACCATTACGATTCCGTGTTTTATAACCCAGAAAAGTACTCCAAGCGGATCAATAAATTTTTAGAATCGGTAATAGATGGCAGTATCGTAAAGGAGAGACGAGAAATAGTGTTAGAAGATAAAGATGAAGAACCAACGCGTAGTGGGAGCGCACAAGGAGTATAACGAAGGAGCATAGGTATGAAGACAGGAAGAAGAATGCTGATCCTCTTGATCAGTGCCATGGTAATCCCATCACTCGGAGCAAAAGATAGAAAGGTTCGCTCAGCGGACTCTTTTGATAGTATGCTTGCACGCGCACCGTATTCAGTGGTGCTTTTTTATGACAATAGCAGGGAGAATAAGCGTAATCCTGAAATGCGGGGCGTTATCAAAGGACTTGAATCAATGTTTCGCTCATTGAGCAAAGATCCTGAATACAAAGAAGTAGAGCTCCAATTTTTACGTGTTGATGTTGCGCGTCGTAATCTTTCGGAGCTTGCTCAGCGGTACCGGGTGCAAACATTTCCCAGCGCGGTCCTTTTTCAGGGTAGAGAAGCAACCGGATCTCGCTTAACCGGGAAAGTGTATCGCGATCAGCTACAATCGCTTATTAATCGTACGTTCAAAGCACAAATGCAATCAGTCCTAAAAGAAAAAAAACAACAACGAAAACGTCAATTAGAACGAGCCCGTATTCGCGCCTATAACCGTTCCTATTGGGGCGGAGGATGGGGCTGGGGTTATGGTGGCTATGGCGGTTGGGGTGGCTATGGTCGTTATGGCGGTTACTGGGGACGTCCAGGAATTTATTTTGGTTGGTAGATATCTATAACAATAACTCTTATAAAGGAGAACCTATGAAGAAGAGTTTATTACTTATTATTGTCGTGGCAGG
>SDBT01001420.1_pt1 | contig 42106 bp, 30 predicted proteins | sample 2277101 | NCBI WGS metagenome assembly SDBT01 (sample SAMN10404973, study PRJNA504765) | marine sediment metagenome | isolation source: marine sediment core GS10_PC15, 103 cmbsf | place: Arctic Ocean: Southern Knipovich Ridge | collected 2010 | reverse complement strand
TTGCCGGCCTGTGCAGCGTTCGTCACCAGAAAGGTGACAAGAAAGGTTGCGAGAATGGCGAAAACTCCGTATTGCCGTTTCATAATAACTCCTTCTCCCCGAAGGGAATCTGAGATTTTGAATGTGTTCGTAAAGAGGGTACCTGATGAGTAGCACCTCTGCCTTTTATTTCAAAGCAAGCAATGCAACACTCACCATGTGTCTCTTTACGAATGTGTGCTGTGATTTAAAAGAACAAATAAACTTAAGCGGCTTCTCTTACCTCTCCTATTTCATCCTTTTTATTATCCTTCTTTTTTTCAGCCCTTCTTTCTGCCAAGCTAATTACTTCTGCTCCTCCTTCCTGTTCAGCGGCCACTTCTGCTTTTGCTGTTGCTACGCAATTCGATACACGATCAATTCCCTTTTTGATATTTCTTCCCGATTCAACTAATCCATTAGGATACGCCATATAAGCATCTTTGATATTCTCCGCTACCGGCTTGCCTGGTTTTGCCAGTTCGGTTATCGGTTTGCTGATTGTTCTCAGAGGAATGGCAGCGGCTGTGAACGGCAACAGGGCGGTATTTCCAATCGCCCTTAACGGATGGCCGGTCAATACATTTCCTATCACTTTTTTTACCCTTGAGCGAGTTTGTGAAATGCCGTTCATGAACCCGAGTCCTATATTTTTCGGTATTCTGAGTATATTGCCCGGGGTTTGGAAAACTCCTTTTAGTACATCTCTAAAATTATCGACCAGGTTTTTTTTGATGAAAATAAAAGGGGCTTTGACTAACTCTTTTATTCCTCCATAAATCGACCCCTTAAACACTCCTCCGATGGCTTCGCGGGTGGCTTTTACCGGTATTTTTAATTTATCGGTGAATTTAGGGATATATTTTATCCCCAAGCTAAGCGGTTTTGTAATGGGCCACAAAACCATTCGTGCAGGAGTAGTAACCCATTTGAAACCTTTCCATAATCCTTTGCCAAAAACTTTGAGCCCTGACCCGCTTGCTGCTAAAGCGGCTTTGGCTTTTTCTGCCGCCATGCGGGGCATGCGTTTTTCTTTCACAAAACTAGTGTGAAAGTCGTTGTTCCGCCAAAGGGTGGTTGTGTTATAAAACATGGTAATTAAGCCAAGGTATCTAGATCAAAACGGTCTTTCAGCATATGATAAACGTCCTGTATTTTGTGGCTGATTGCCTGTTTATCATCCAGTCCGAATGCTTTGCGTATCAATTGCTCAGATTCTTCAATATCCGGTGTATTTTTGAGGGCCAGTAATATGATGCCCAAGGTTTCGTCGGGAAACATGGCATCAATACCTAATCCCAATTGATGTAATTCTTCCGTGTCGGGCTTGGTTTTAAAAATTGTGATTAAACGGTCTATGTATTGTTTTGCCCTTTGGACTTCAAGGTCATCACTTACAGCTTCCGCAGTCTGGCTGGAGTCAGCCACAGGCGCAGGAGCAGGAGTTCCGGTATCTCTTTTGCCTAATGTGGCATTAACGGCTGGCCGAGTTGCCTGCACTGTTTGTTGAGATATTTGGTTGAATATGTCTTCAATGTCATTTTTATCAAATTCTTGTAGTGGTTTATTGGGATTATATTCGGGCAGTCTTAATTCTTCAGCCCATTCGATTTGTGTGTTTACACTACATGATTGTTTTTCCACATGGGTTCGATGTCCAATTTTATGCATCAGTTTTAAAATTTTGTTGCCATATTTTTCAATGTAATCCATTAGTTCATCAAAAGGTTCCATAACTTCGGTTAACTCTTTTAGCTTAAGTCTCATTGTTGCCTCGTCATCATCATTCTTAATTTTAAATACCTTGCTGAACAGTATGTTGGTGGCTGTTAAATTTCCTGCGGTAATACTACGGATGTCATTCCGTGTTACATTTTTTTGAGTTACGGTAATCATGATCACTCTCAGTAAATTTTTTAAATTTCCCTCTTCCAGCCCCAAATATTTCAATAAATTCCTATTTTCGTTGGGCTCCCGAACATGGTTTTTTAACAACTCGATTAATGTCCGAAAAGTAGACACCGCTAAAGATTGCTCTTTGCACAGCTCTTTAAATTGTTTAAGGTTGTCCGGCACGGGCTGTTTTGCAGGAATGGTTTGCGGAGCACTTTGTTCTGGAGCCGTTGTTTTGTCGCCTATTATATTGCCCGCGTCTGATTGAACGTTTTTAGGCGCTTGCTGACTGTCCGCAGGCTGAAGCTTTTTTTCCAGGCGTTCACGCAGGCTGTTAGGCTGGGCAATACCCGCTTCCTTTTGCCTGATGAGCTCCTGAACCCGTTCAGCTAACGGCTTTTGCAGGTGTTCACGGGTGGATTTTTTTCTAAAGATTGACATTGTTTTGAGTTATAAAATGAATAAAGTTAAATGTTGTTATAAGGGGAGTGGCGCGCCTCGTCGGTGTCGACGAGGCGCGCTTTGTTGCCCATTCACGAACCGAATTCATCCAGATCCAGCGCATCGGCTAGATTTTCCGGTGAAGGGTCGGTTGACGTTGCTGAGGAGGTTTCCGTTGGCGGAGGCGTTGTAGGCCGCCTATAGCCACAACCTGCGGTGCAGATTTTGGGCCCTAGGTAGCCTCCGCAATTCGGACACTTTGAGGTGGTGTCCGGAGCGGGTGATATGGTGGTTGAACCCACCTGGGGGATGACGACGGAGGAGGGGTTGGGAACCCCTATAATCGTCTGATTTTTGGGCCAGTATCGGAGGGCCAACATCGTCTTCCAGTTCTTTTTTACTGCCAGGCTGGTGAGCTCTGGTGGCTGGAAGCGGATCATCAGGATCAGCATCAGTGGGATGAACCACCAAAGCGATTCATCCGCAAAGTGGAATAGTACCAGGCTGAGGCCGAAGGCAACCATGAACCAGGTGGGTATGCTCCTTAGGGAACGCTTCTTCTTCCCCGGCAGGCTGATGTAGTGATACACAAGGAGCATGAGGATGAGGAACGCCCAGCTGCCGGGCACGAGGTATTCTGACCAGTGGTTCCGGTAGTATATCCCTTTGTCCCACCAGGTCAGATCTATTAGGTCGACGATGGCTTCCCCTTCGTCCGTACAGCTTGTAAGGGTGACAACGATGAGCGCTGCCATCAGTTTTAGGAAACGTTTCATTACTGCCTCCTTTCAAGGCTAGTTTCGTGAACGGATAACAGAGAAAGTTCTGCCTTCTTCATCCCTTTTCGCCGAAGCGATGGGGGAGAAAAAGACAAGATAGTCTCCGTTATCGTTTTTAGATTTTTAAAGAACAATGGAATAAAATTGTATAATATTTTTTATGTTTTGTCAATACTTTTCCAGAGAGATTTGATGAGTGGCAGCCCGGGAGAATTTCCCGGGCTGCCGTATTCAATGCTGTGTACTCAGTACTCCTCGAGATCTAGGGCTTCTTCCAGGGTTGGAGGAGTATGGGAATCAGTTGCGGCATCTTGCTGGGTGGTTACCTGAGTTGCTGGGGCGGGTTTAGCTTCGCAGTTGCCACAGATGGCGTAATTGGGCGGGTTTTGACACCCACAGGTGGGACAATTGACCCAATTCGACTGATCCTGTATGGCGGGCTGATTTGTTTCGGCGGGTGGGGTTACAGGAGGTTGATCCGCTGGGGGTTGTTCGCCTTTTGACAGCTTTTTCTTGCCAAAGCGGATGAGTTGCCACAGACCCAGGACAGAGCCCTTGGGCGCATTTTTAACCCATGCCTTGGCCTTTTCTCCACCCACCTTTTCAGCGATGAACAGGATCATCATGATGATGCCGATGACACCAGCGGGCACAAAGAAACCCCACAGCCACAATGGTTTGTCGGCAAGCACTTTGCCACCCGCCCCACCTGCCACAATGACGCAACCAAGTACCCCTAAGGTTAGCTCCCTGACAATCAGGGACTCCTCCCCTTTTTCCGGCTGGATCTTTCTTTCCATTATTCCCTTCCACCACGTCACTGCTTTTCCCAGGAAGGGGATTGGAAGGAATGAAAGTCCCCAGATGATCAAGAGAGTGGTGAATGGGGGGGTGATATAGGTGATCCAGGGGGCCACGGTTTTGCGGAAGAACTTACTGAGAAGCAGAATCCAAAGAATGCCGATCGTAAAGATCCACATCCAGGTCTCTGCCGGCCACAGATGGTTCGTGACGAACGATTCCGCGTAGTTCCACACCTTTATCATGCCTCCTTCAAGACTGCCTGCCCAAGCAATCTTGGGCAGTAACAACACAACGAGCATTGATACTCCCAAAGTAAACTTGCGCATGTCAGACTCCTTTCACAACCTCCGTAACGGAGGTTGTTTTTGGTTTAACGGTTATATCTGGCTACTGAATAACCAAATAGAACCGCTAAACCAATTTAATTCTGAACGTACACAGCAAGGAAGAGATCTGCCGCCTATCTCCTTCCACGGTGGAAGCAATAGACAACAAATCCTTCCTAACTGATGAATTGTTAAGGAACATGTTTGATTTAGAGTATATATTTTACAATAAATTAAATTTTATGTCAATAGTATTTCAGAGATAAAGCTTATTGGCAATTTTTTATAAAAAAGAGCCAATTAATAGCTCTCTGAAGGGAAATAGTTAATAGTATATTAAATAATATACTTCTAAATTTGTTTGTCAAGGGTTTATAGGCTTAAAACGAATAACCCTATTGGCTCAGGAATGGCTCTGCTAAGACAAAATTCGTTTAAGGCCTATTAGCTCTTCGCCATTCCGTATCCCAACCATCAGGAGCTACGTCATAGTTGTCGGTATTGATCCGCCCTCGAATATGGCCAAGATACAACTCGCCTGTTACTCTGTTTTTCTCAAAGAGTGTTAAGGATTTATCATAAGCATCAGCGTTTGATCTTCGTTTGTAGAATTTAGACATGGCTGTTCCAGGTTTTCGCGCGCTTTCCAAACGTTCATCCAGCCATTGTTTTTGATCCTCTTCGAGCGACGTATACTTTGTTATCCAGGTTATGGAATTGGTGTTAATAAAAGGCATAACATCTAATACACTATGTACTAAGCCACCGGTTTTTTCTATTACATAGGCAGATGCCCGTATCCACTGTGAGAAGGCCAAAAGGGCGTACCCGCCGAATTTTCTGGTTCCGTAACTATTAACACCAAAAGCTTCTTTTACATTTTTATACAAGCTTTTTTTCGGATCGATGATAAACGGCAGTCGATCTTTGATTTCCGCGGCATTATAATAATCAGGGAAGCGTCCTTTTTCTTTCAAAAAGTATTCATGGCTGTCCGGCATGGGCATGCGGTAGAATGCGTATAGTTTAGAGGGTGCTTCTTCGCCCGGCCCCCCTGTTTGCACTACAACATGGATGGCATTCATGTATTTCTTTAAATTTGCCTTGGTCAGTTCTTGGCCGTTGTCTATTCCTCTCTCTATAAATTGTTCCATGGCCTGTTCGCGCACTGCTTTTTCCATTAAGTTATAGGCTTCTGAAACGGAATGGGTGTCTTTTACCCCTGCTGTTTTTTTGTCTACAGATGTGACTAAGTAACCAATTCGGTAATCCGGGCTTCTCTCATTTTGTGTCTCAGTAAAATAAGCGTTCCCGTTTGCAATGGATTCCGGATTGCCATTCGCTGCTCCGAAGGCGCTTGCGAATGGACGGGTGTAATAGCCCAAAAAACCAAAAGTTTCACTCTTTTTAAGTTCATCATCGTCATCCAGTTTTGCCTGGTCAATCTGGCCACTTGCATTTAGCAACTCTCTTCCCACAACGTTTCGTAATGCCAAGTTGTCGTGAATTGTTACTAATTTATCACTTCTAATCAATTCCTTTACCTGGCGCAATTTGGTCGTTGTCCACGGAATGGCAAATTTTGAGACTGCGTAAAGCACTTCTAGGGGTAATGTTACACCCGCTACGGTCAGTTGCCAGACATCATCCACGAATTCAAGGATCACTGGTTTTTTTGCCTCATACCAAATCTCTGCCCGGTCCGCCACGATTTTAACATTCGTGGTAGTGGCATCTACCAGGTCGCTCAGCATCTCTCTAACCCAGGGCGCATAATGCGTGCCCATATTTTCATAGAATGTCCGTCCTTTTTCGCTTGCAGGGGCAACAATTTCCTTCCGGAAGCTGGCAATAAGACTATTGCTCATTTCTTTAAACCGTTCCTGGGCCTGCTCAGACCAGCTTTCCTTTTGTACACGCTCAACATCATGACTATCCATCTCTGCCTTTAGTACCACTTCCCAGGTCAAATCTTTTGGTTTTTCGCGGAATTGATTAATAACGATTATCTGAATTTCTGTGAATTTGGCTTTTTTAAGATCGTAATTTTTATCTGTTACGGCTTTTACCCATCGTTCTTTCAGAGCTTCTTTGCCCTTATAAAGACCCTTTTCTACTTTATCTCCCACGTAACCAAAGAAGTTTTTAATCGCATGTTTTACTATTTTGGAGGCTCTCATCTCCGGGTTGTATTCTTTCCACTTGGTGCCTCGGGCAATGTTGTAGGGATCAATTTGTTTTGGCAGTTTTACATTTTCATAACCGGGTCGTGGATGGCCGTCGAGCTTAGTGGCGTCGTACCAGGTCATCACATCCGCAAAAGGCACCTTATTAAGTTCATTCAGGGCACGTGCATGTTCATCGTCTGATATACCTTTTGCTTCCATCTGTGCTTTACCACGGTCAATCAGAACGGATTCATAAGTTCCTTTCATCGATTCCGCGATTCCGGTTAGTTTTGCGCGGTCTAGCAAGCCTTCGCCGGTTACATGCTTAATGGCCAGTTCTGTGGCGCCGGCCAGAAAGAGCACTCGCAGGATTTGACCGGATTTCCCTTCGCCTTTATACGCTTTTTTTGCTAATTTATAGGCCATGACCAGTAAAGCCACGCCTGCGGCGCGGTTAGCAATACTCTGCCCTGGGCCAATAGCCATATTAATTACGCCCTTGGCGTATTCCGTGATTTTATCCCCGAAAGTCATTCCTTCTAATTTAGCTGCCACCTCGGCGCTTCCTTCCGCGCGTTTCGCGTCGATGTTTTCGCGATGTTCGATTTCGATTTGGATCATTTTTACAATATTCTTTGCGGTAATCTGAGCATTGCGGATTTTGGGATCAGGATCAAGTGCCGCCCCCTTAACGGTGGCCAATACTTTCAAAAAATCCTCTTTACCCTGGGCGATTCCCGGCTTGGTTTCCGGCAGGATGTAGCTAAATAATTTTACCAGCTTCTGTGTTCCTTCTTCGCTCGCCAGCATATGATCCCATGCTTCTATTTTCATATCAGGGTCTCCTTCTTTGTTTTTAGGGTTGATGTAGTCTTCATACCGCCCCTGAACATATTCCATGCGTATTCCCAGGTGTTCTAAATAGTTCCATCGGCTTTCAGGGTTGTAATTCAGTGCGTTGTAGGTCACATCCACATGGGCGATATATTTTTCAAATGATTCAATGAATTTCTTGTTCACTCCGTAGACCTCATCGTAAGAAGAAGTGGTTTCCTTAAAGGTGCTGATGAAGTCGTCAAATTGTTTGCGAGTTGGCTTTTTAACGCGTGCCAATTTGTGCGCTTCTTTATATAAGCCCTCCCATTGTCTCAGGTCGTCTTTATCGCGCTGGAGTACTTGGTCGATATTGTCTCGTGATAGAGGGGTTGTAGCAGGAAGTCCATATATATAGTCACTCCATTTCACGATTAATCCGTCAATTTCCTTAGTAATGTCTTCCTTTTTCTTGTCGTTTGGTTCTGCATTTTCTTTAGCAATCAATTTATCAATTCCTTCAAGTGCTCCAATATGTTCTTCTAAAACATGGGCTTTTACCATGGCCAGATTGCCGTAACGTAGGAATAATAGGAAATTTCGTTGTGGTGCTTGCAGAAACCGACCTTCTACGTTTTGGTTGAAATAATCGGATTGTGCCAATGTGTCAATCATCCATTTGTATTCATCGGTGATGTTTTCATCGAACTCTTCCTTGCCTTCCTTATCCAATCGGTAGCGACCTACTCCTTCACGGTAGATGGTGGCGATCAGATTACGCCGGACAGCTGGGTGCAGGTCTTTGCCAAAATGGCCGCCATGTTCTCCAAAAGGATAATCAGCCATATCCATGGCTTTTTTGAATTTGCGCATAGCCAATTCCATTAGAACTTGGGGTTTCTTGCTCAGGCCTTCTCGTGTGAAAGCTTTCCCCGCGTCGTTTTTGTCTTCAAGTCGTTTATAGTAGTCCCTTGCGGCAAGAGCTAGATCTTTGCACTTTTCCAGGGCTTTTATGTTTTCTTCATAAATCGCGATGTCCGTATGGTTTTCATCCTCTTTTTTGAGGGCTTTTATCTTTTTCTTAAAATCCAGATCTATTATCTTCCCGATAGCCCCTTGCATTTCAGCAAAAGATCGGCTTGCGGGCGGTGTCTTTCGTACTTTTTTTGTCCGGTTTTCAATTCCTGTCGCACCACTGGCCAGAATGATTTCGTCAATTCGTTCAGGAATATGGGCGCTATCGGTTTTGGCTACTACCCCCTGTTCCGTAAGCTTTCCGCGGAAATACCGAATGTCCTGATCAGGATCTTTACCGCCCATGTATTTTATCCATTCGTGATGGAGGAAAGGAAAATTTCTTTTGTTCTCTTTTGGGTCGTCTTTAAACTTTTCACCCAAAACAAAACTATTGGGGGCGAAATCGTTGGTTTCAGCCGCTAAAATAGAGAGGAACAACTGTTTGCTTTCGCGTAGCTTTTGTCCCGATTCAACTCCCTCTGGTCCTTTCCAGAAGCTTTCAAAAAACCGGTCGCTTAAAAAATTGCTTTCCACCGCTCGCTCAAAGGCAGTGATCGCATTCCCGAATTCACGGCTATTTTTAAATTCCTTCCGCTTTCTTGCAATTCCTTCAACGTTTCCCCCTTTAAGCGTCAGCCGTTTATTGCGCCGGTAAATCACCGCCGTTTTTGCCTTTTCAAGCTCAACAATAAGTTCTTCATGTTCTTCAATGCTTTTTAACAGCGATTCGAGGGCTTGTGGCTGTTTCCCTCTTTTTTCAAAGTATTTTCCAGCATCTGCAAACGGATGCCATTTTTTACCTTTATCGTCTTCATAAAAGAATTCAGCCTTCTGGATGGCTTTGATTTGGTCTTTGGTCGACTTTAAGTCCTCAAAATTCAGCTTCACACCTTCTTCATGAGGGCGTCTTTGCTGTTTTGGATAATCCCATTTTTCAAAATCTTCATCCGCGTATTTTTTGTTGTATTTTTCTTCAGTGTCTTTTAACAGTGCTTCCTGGCTTTGCTCTATTGATTGTTTTAGTTTAATGGCCTCCTCTTCCAGTTTTTTTATGGTTTTTTCTTTCAGGTCTGCTTCAATACCAGCTTCTTTTTCCAGACGAAACTCTTTAAAAATCGGTCGGCTCATCCATAAGCCGAAATTGCTGTTTTCAGAGCGATGGTGATTACGTGGGAAAACAAACATTGGTTTTTGTTTTGGCTCAATAAATTTATCTTTATATTATACCAAAAATTCCGCCTTTTTACCAGAGGGTAGTATTGACGGAATAAATAAATAGTTTTATAATTTAAAACTTATTTGCTTTTCTTCTTGGTTTATTGACATTGTTTTTGCCGTTCAGCAATGGCATTTTTGTAGCCATCGGGTAATGCCCATATAACGAATCCTTCCTTGTGTCCTACTGCTTCCATTAAATACCCCTCCTTGGATACACCGAGTATCGGTTCAAAAGACCCATTATCAGTGGGCACTTTGATCACAAAAACACCCGGATTGTGTTTATTGGTTGCTATAAAAAATTGCACGGTTTTTTCAGGCTGTTCACCCCCTTCCTTGACTATTTGCAGGTTTCTATTATGCTCTTTGCGCGATTGAGGATGCTGTTCCAGAAGCCCAAGGAATCTACTGTATCCGGGATTGACAGCTGTGTTTTCTACTTCGGGGTTGAGGTTGCCTCGTAATTGGATTAATCTTGCCAGTCGATGGGGTAAATTTATACGATATGTATCGTAAATATCCTGATCGCGGTCTTTTTTATCGCGTCGCTGATTTCCCTGATTGGCTAATTCATTGCGTCGCTGATTTCTCCGATTGGCTAATATTTTTCGGTTTACCTTGGGGATGGTCTTTTCGAATTTTTCCCAATCCAGCCACCCGAGAGGGTTTAATTCCATTCCATTGATTTCTACCAGTTGGTCAAACTCGATACGCATTGAAAAATGATCTGGGATATTTTTGGCTTCATCCCTGCGCGTGATTGTAAAAACACCAGATGCCTCCTCGCGGTAGTGCAGCTGATCCGGATATTGGATGACCAGCTCCAGCGCCTTATCTGCTTTTTCTTGTTTTTCAGTTCTTTCTACATAAAGCAGGAATGAAGGATTGAGATAAAAGCGATAAAGTGTTTCCTGACAGTTCTGAAGTAGTTTCAGTTCTTCCTGTCCGAATTCGGCAGTGGTGTGGTAACGGTCCATTTCCCGTTTGCATCCGATGTCTAAATAGCATGGTTCTTTATCGGTAGGATTTACTGCTTTTTCCTGTTTGCATGAGGTGTCTTCAGCTTTTGCATCACTGACAGGACTTACTATTTTAAGAATAGCCATGAGAATAGCCATGCGTATAGGGTGACTCTGAAAAATTGGCTTTTCTCGTTTTTTACCCTCAAATTTATCTGATTTATTAATACTCATAGGTGGTCATTAGCTATTAAGTGAATTTTATTATACATTATAAATATAATTTGTCAACCTTTTTTCTGATACCACTAAAACCCCACTCACTACTCCCTGTTCAGGAAAATTCATCAGTTTACTACAGGCTTTTGAATGAGCTGTATGTTTCTACCATTTCTGTATAAAACCGATCCAATGCCTCAATAATGGCATATTGGGATTCGGGGCTGATTTCGACAAGATTTTCGATAAACACGGCTAGATCTTCTAAATCACTACTGTTTATCAAGGTCTCATCAATTTGCTCCGGTTCAACATACATAGTAATAGCATTCAGAATCAGATAATTGACCTGTTCTGACAGTGATTCGGCCATTTGGGTCTTTTCGTTTTCGGGGGCGTCTTTAAATCCGATATCCTCCATTAATGCTGCAATGTATGCGTCTGGTTTAAAAACATTGATTGTTGTATCGGTTTGCATAAGGGTTTATTTAAAAATTTTACCAAGAGTCCACATCGTGCCGCGCCATACACCTACTACTGGCAATCCAACGGTCCATTTCAGCAATTTGCCACCTCCTTTTGCCACCGCTAATGAGGCTCCGGGGACTTTTTTAGCGACTGACACACCGCCTTCCCCGATTTTTCGCTTCTCTTTCCACGCTTTTTTTCCGATTTCCGGCGACATAGCTCCCACTCCTGCTCCTATAGCTCCCAATGCGAATGGAAGCGCCACACCGCCTGTAAACAGCGTTCCAAGGGCCACTCCGCCAATAGCTAAGCCATTGGCTACTGCAGCCCTTAAAGCCGCTTTCTGGACCGCCGGACGGTGTTTTTTGGGTATTCTGTGTGTGTAGCTGGCTACGAATGTAGGAGCTGCCAGGAAGGCAGGAAGGGTCGCCAGGAAGGGCAGAGGGGAAAAAATTGCTGCAGCCCCCAATCCAACTCCTGCAACCCCCTTTAGGGTTGCTGATTTGAGCACATTCCTACTGAGGATTTTTTTGTTAATGTCGACTGTATGGCGTGTGGATTGATTTAATTTTTGTAAATATAACAGCATTTTTCCCTGATTGTTCATATTTGGGTTTTTTTTGAATTCTTCTTCCACTTCTGCCCGTATATGTTCCTGCTGAATGCTTTTAAGGTGCAGTACCAGATCTTTGGCACGTCCGGTTTTAAATATACGGCTGACATTTCCATCTCTTATCGCCAGTTCCAAATAGGCAATGAGCCGTGGAACCGTGCTGTTGATATGCTTTTCAAAGCCTCCAGGCAGGTTTTCAATCCATTGCCTTACTTTATCCGGGCTATTTTCAAAAAGACCCGCCAGTTTTTCCAGTTCATCGGCTGGCTTTTCTCCGAGCCGAGCAAATTCGCGGTCTTTTGCCAATGCTTTCAGTGTTGTTTTTAGTGTTGGTCGTAAAAAAAATCCAAAGCGGTTTATAGTTGCCCTTGTGCCTGAATAAAGGGCTTCTTTTTGTTCATTTACCTGACTTTCGATTTCTGATCCCAATGCTTCAATCGGCATATCGGTATCATTTTGATGGAGGTAGAAATTGACAAGGGCAAGTACGTGGCGTGGTGAATCATAGACCATGGTACGGCCTTTTAGCTTGATGATGTTGCCCGTCTCACGCATGAGCTGTTTGATTTCACTTATTCTCTCAAGCGCTTTTGTTCTTTTTTCTATTTCATCCTGGGAAAGCCTCATCTGACCTTTGATTGATTCAAGAAAATTTTTGTTTTGTTCCAACTCATCTTCTAATTTTTGTAAAAGACCTTCGTAATCTGAATCTGATACTTTTTGTTTTTTCATTTCGTCTTTGACTGTTTTTTCGTTAATGTTTTTTCGAAGGAATTCAGGATTTTGCAGAAAGTTTTTAAGTTTTTCCAGATCGATGCTCTTTCTGTTTACCAGCGCATTGATCGCCAAACATACAGGATCATCATCCCGAACCAGTTCCTTTTTAGTTAAAATCGATTCCAGCAAATTTCGCACCGGCTTATTGATTGTTTTTTCTGCTGCTGCCGGCGCTTCAGGTGTGGGTTTTGGTTCAGGTCTTTTCTTATCGCCTGTTTCCGATTGAGATTGTGATGTGTCGGTAGTAGGGGTTTTTTCGAGCTTTTTTTCAGGCTGATCAATGGATGGAGGGGGTGCAGAAAAGGTACTAGGAGACGGAGGGGGTGGTGTTTTTTCCTCTGGGGTTTCGGGGGTGGCGGAAGTTTCATCCTGTTTACCTAAAACCTCATCTATTTGCGGTTCCATCCGCTTTATTTTATCGACAAATCCCTGAAGGATGTTTTCATTTTTTAGTTGAGCGGGGCTTAGCTTGCTGTAAGCATCGATCATGGTTTTTAATTGCCCTTGGAGCGTCGATACTTCCTCTGAGCTTGTTGCATCCAACCCCTGTAAACGCGCGATTTTTATATACAGCTTTTTGGCCTCAGGTTTGTCTTTTACATAAGTTTCCAATATGTCTGGAAAAGTTTGCGTTTTTGGCACTCCTGTCTTTTGCTCCAGGGTTTTTTCGGCAAGCTCCAAGTTAGCCTCAATAGTTGCCTGCTCTTTTTCAATCTCTTTTTTCTTTTCTTTCAGGTCTGCAATAAGTGCTTGAAGTTCTTTTACATCAATGGCCTGTACTGCTTCCCCAAACTCCTGTTCGTTCAGTGGTTCAGGGGAGGGTTGTTCATCTGGTTCATTGAGTATAGCGTTTAATTCTTCCAGAACTTTATCTTCATCTTCGGCAGTTTTTAATTTATCTTCAGCCTTTTCTAGCCCTAGTCTGAGATCTTCGCGTAATTGATATTGATCAGGGCTTGCTAAAAGTATAGTCGCCTTTTCGCGCGCGAGGATGATTTGGGTTTTTTTGGCCTCTTCCAAAAAACCAGGTTGGTCCAGACTGTTCACATATTCCTTAAGAGCCTGCTCTATTTCCTCGATGGTGTGCTTTCGGCTCAAAATCTCTTCGATCGTTTCTATACCCTGAACAACAGCGTGTTTGTTTTGTTCGGTGGCGGGAGGTTTTGGTTGTGCAGCCATTAAAAAGAGATAAAGTAATCTTTATATTATAGCAAAAAACACCCTAAAAGGCAAGCCAGAGCTTACGATGTTATTTAGAAAAACTTAAAAAGAACTTTACTCAAATCCCATATAGCTGATGTGGGCATATCCGGGAAATATTTTTTTCTAAAATGGTTCGCTCCGCCCAGACCTTTTTCCGGCATTCGGAATCTTCCCTGATTGATATCCCGTCTTAATTTTTTTATTCCTTTTCTTGACCAGGGTTCCCTTTTTTTACTTTTGATAAAATCGATTAAAGCCTGATTTGCTTCTCTCTTGTTTTTTGACAAATGCCGTTTTAGAGAATTTGGATTATTGATGAACTGATTTATCAGTCTTGGATTTTGTCTGATTCGATCGTAAAATTTTATTTTTTTTTGAATAGGTCTTTTTTCTGGGCTCTTAGGCTTTCGAGGTTTTTTATCGACTGTAGGTAAAATAGATGGGGCTGATTTTTCATCTTCCCACCATTTTTTTCCCTCGTTTTTTAGTGGGCTATCTAATTCTTTTGTTTTTTTTTACCTCTTTTCCGGTTTTTTTTCTCCTGATCTTTCTTTTTCCACCATTCTTTAAGTTCTTTGCCCTTTTCTCCTACCCAATTAATACCGTTTTTTCCTACTTCTAAAATGGCTTTACCTTTCTTTTTCGCGTAATTTTTAAGGGGGCTCCAACGGCCGAGCTTTAGATCACTCCATATTTCATCAAGTCCATCATCTACCCAAGGGGGATCGTCTAGTAAAAGTTGGCGTTTTCGTAAATACTCCGCACTTCCTGGTTTACATTCGCTATCTGAAGGGAATGTAAAATGTACAGGATCACGATTAGGGCCACAAATACCTCCATTGCCCCCCATGTCCATAGCACACTCTTCGGCCAGCATAACATGCATTCCTAGTACGGATGCCTTCACTTTTTCATCGATTTCAGAATTATTGGCTGCTTCTTTATCCGCAAAAATGACATTGCCATTTTCATCGCGTCCAATGGGCGTTCGTCCGTAAGCATCTGATCTGGCTATATCAAATACGCACTTTGCTGTTTTAGCTTGTTGGCTATGAGGAGATGTTCCTGCTTGAGCTACGGTTGCGCCTGGGTCTTTTTCTTTTAAACGTGTATGCAGTGCCTGCTGATGTGCATGACTTCTAAATGCAGAGTTTACACGTAAATCTGTGCCTAGTTTATTGGCACATTTATTAAGTTCAATAAGTACGTCTGCACAATGTGCTGGTGTTACAATAACCTGAGGGCTTTGAGCTTCTGATTTTTTGGTAATTTTTCCATCCTCATCTTTACCATATATAGTGATTATATTTTCGCCAGGCAATCTAACACGGACTAGCTGGTCCGGTTCCAGTTCCTTTTTTGGATCATAGGCTGCGTTGTATCCAATAACTCGCCACATTTTATTTCTTGTTTTTTTGGCATTGAATTCATCATTTAATTGTTTTTCTATTGCTGACATCTTATAGGGAGTAACTTCTGGTTGGTTCCATAAATATTTGGCTAACAAAAAGCCCATTAAAATAACAGCAAAAGCAATGCGGCGTCCTGAAATATATTTTTTCAACCGCCCTTTCTCATCCTGTGTTTCAACGGTGTTGTTTTGAGGTAGTTCAGCCATTATTTGGATTGATTAAGATGTTAAGTTGTATTAAATTCTTGCTTATAGTATAATAAAATTATATATTTGTCAATATAAAATCATTTTTTGATTTACGCTACTGATTTCCATATTCGCCTTTTTTGACGAGGATTTCGGTATTCTTGACGTCCTTTTTTTTCAGGCTCTTTACCACATTTTTCGTATAACCCTCTTAGTTTTGTTGGGTATTTTGAGGTTCCATTGTCACATTTCTTGTCGCAGCCGCTTTTGTCAAATTTCCCAATCTCCCCTATTTTACGCATCCGGCACATATCCACACAAAGTCCCATCGCTTCTTTTAACTGATCGGCACAGGATTCCTTCTTTGATTTTTTTTCCACTGTTGATGCCGGCTTAGCCGGTTCTTCTTTAATTGTTTTGTCTGTTGCCGCACAGCTGAGAGTCAATAAAACTAACCCAATTAAAGCACGGGTTGAGTGATGGTTCGTCGGTTTTTCGGAGGGGCGATGCATGATTTATGGATTACAGGAAAGTAACTATAAATTAAATTATAAGTTATGTCAAGTTATTTCAGAGGTGGACGCGATTGTATAATCTCGCCTTTAGAATGTGGAACCTATTTCGTCAATAATTCCGATAGCAGACCCACTCCAATGCCGGAAGAAAATCCTTTTCGCCTCCAGGTTTTGCCTTTTTCATTCATATCAATGCTGGCGGCGATGTCGAAGTGGCTGAATTTGGTCTGATCTTTGCCTTTTTTGGCTTTTGGTACAAAACGATAAATAAACAAGCCCGCCTTTAGCCAGCCCGCTTCACGATCATTTTCACCAAGATTTGCCATACTCGCGTTTGGAGAATTGTTGTCATCATAATCCATATCCCATGGGCCAACATGCATATATTCACCCACTTCTTTGCCGGTTTCTGTTATCTTACATCCTAATTCATTATCATTACATACCACGCCCGTATAATGTTCGCCCAAAGCAACAATACAACTGCCGGTGAGAGTGGCGATAGTGTAAAAATGGTCTGTATTTTTGAAATTGTTTTTCACGTAGCATATGCAATCCCCCAATACTAACCTTCCTTCCGCGTCGGTGTGGATGATTTCCACAGTTTGCCCATCGCCAGCCATGTATACATCATCTGCGCGCATGGCTTCACTCCCCATCATATTTTCAGCCAGCCCAATCACAAAATGTGTGGTCTGTTTTACATCTAATCCGCCATTTACAATCGTCCGTACAGTTCCCAGAACTGAGGCGCTGCCGGCCATATCCTCTTTCATGAATTTCATGTGGCTTTGTTTGCCCTGCAGACCTCCAGAGTCGTAACATAGTCCTTTGCCAATCATGGCTGTGGCTTTTTGGGTTTTTCCTTTTTTTGGGTGGATTGTCAAAATCAGAAGTTCGGAATTATATTGACTTCCTGCGGAGACCGCATTGATCAAGCCATATTTTTTTAATTTATCTTTTGAAACCCGTACACATTTGACTTTCCATTTTTTGACTAACTGCAAAATTACATCAGCGTACATTTTAGGGCTGAGTACATTTGGTGGAATGGCTCCTAAAATACGCATTAAATTTTTACCTTCTGCTACAGCCTGCCCCAGTTTCATAGCTTTTACGGCTTGGGCTTTTTTTGTCTTAAATTCAGGGTGCGTAAAGATGACGTCTGGCGCCTTTTCTTTTTTAAATTTAGGTTTGAACATGGCAGGATTCAGCGCGGATACATCTATACCCAACGCCGCCTCTTTAACCCATTCCAATGGGCAGTAAAAACCGATTTGCTTAGGCTTACTTGCGGATGCGGAAAGGTAGGAACTGCCGAAAAATCTACGCATATTTCGGCTTGTTACATCTTTTTCCTTCCCAATTCCTGCAAAATAAAATATTTGATTGTTGTGGATTATCTCTTTTTTTTCTCCTTTTTCCCCGGATATTTTGTCTTTTAAAAACTTGAAAACTTTTTTCAACTTTTTTTCTTTACCTTCAACAACCGGTACGACCACCACAGGGATGTTTTTGAAATCGTGCCTGATTTCTGCAAAAGGAAGGTTCTGATTTTTAGGCTCTAAAAAACCGATGATTTGTTTGATCGTCATATCTGTTTTGTTAGTGGTTGATGCTAATAAATTAACAGAATTATTTACACTGTACAACTCTAATGCGGGGATTAAAGATTAAGGATTAAAGATTAAGGATGATTTTTGGTATAATTCAATCAGCTAAAATAAATATGGAGAAGACAGCAATCCAAATCGTCAAAACATTCCAGAAAGCCGGGTACGAGGCGTATTTTGCGGGTGGTTCTGTTCGCGATATGCTGATGGAGCGTGAACCGGAGGATTATGATATTGCCACTTCTGCTAAGCCGGATGAGATTGAAAAGATAGTCGATGGTATGCATTTGGAATCAAAAACAGTACCTATTGGAAAGCAATTTGGAGTCATTTTAGGAATTGTAAACGGTCATAGTTTTGAAATTGCCACATTCCGATCAGACAGTTCATATTCCGATGGCCGTCGTCCTGATGCCATTATATTTTCATCCGCCAAAGAAGATGCGGTGCGACGGGATTTTACGATAAATGGCCTGTTTTATGATCCAATTAAAAAGGAGGTTCTGGATTTTATAGAGGGGCAAAAAGATATCAAGGAAAAGAAAGTCCGTTTTATTGGCGAGGCACATGAAAGGATTAAAGAAGATCATTTACGCCTTCTTCGCGGAGTACGTTTTAAGAATAATTTTGGATTTGAATATGGGCCGCGAACAGAATCAGCCATTCAAGAGTTGGCGCATTTGGTCGACAATGTAAGTAGGGAGCGTGTGGCTGACGAAATTACTAAAATGCTTCTCCATCCCCGTCGTTCCCATAGCATGAAAGAATTGGATGAGTTGGATATTTTGGAGAGGGTTTTACCAGAAATTACAGCGGGCAAGGGGGTTAAACAGCCCATTGAATACCATCAGGAAGGCGATGTGTTTACTCATGTCCTCAAATCTTTACATGATATGCCGGAAGAATTTGTAAGCAAGGAATTGGTCTGGGCGGTATTACTTCATGACATCGGAAAGCCAGCTACGTTTGAAGAAAAGCCAGACCGTGTTCATTTCGACGGTCATGCGGAACTGTCTGCTAAAATGGCACGTGATGTATGCCAGCGTATGAAACTTAGCAAGGCTGAAACTACCAAAATTACGTGGCTGATCGACCGGCATATGCAAATCGGTTTTATTCCCAAGATGCGTCGGGCACACCAGGTTAAATTATTCTGGAACCCCTGGTTTGAAGACCTGATGCGTATGCATTATTGTGATGAACATGGCTCACATCCAGTAGACTTGTCGCTTTATGAAGAGATTATGAAACTGTATGAGGAATTTAAGAACGAACCATTGCTGGAAGACCATTTTAAGCCACTTTTAACCGGCGATGACCTTATTAAATCATTCGATTTAGAACCAGGCCCAAAGCTAAAAGACATTCTCGAAGAACTCCGATGTGCTCAGATCGAGGGAGTGGTGAAGGATAGGGAAGAGGCGGTGAAGTTTGTGGAAGGATATCTATCGAAATGACCAATATTTGTGGTATCCTAGAAACCTCTCAAACTTTAGTTCGTTATGTCCGAAAAACCGTTCGTACATCTTCATGTTCATTCGTACTATTCTCTTCTGGATGGCCTGGGTAAGCCTGAGGCTTATGTTAAGAAAGCAGTGGAACATGGCAGTAGTGCCATCGCGCTGACTGACCATGGCGTAATGCACGGATGTATTGAGTTTTTCAAGGCATGTAAAAAGCACAATATTAAACCAATTGTTGGCTGTGAAGTATATGTGGCTTTTAATAAATTGACCGATAAGCGACATCAAATAGATAATCGTCGTACACATGTCTTATTGCTTGCTGAAACACAGGAGGGTTATGAGAATTTATTAAAAATGATCACCACGGCCCATTTGGAAGGCTATTATTACAAACCGCGTGTGGATTGGGAGCTGATGAAAAAGCATTCCAAAGGCATTATTGCATTATCCGGTTGTCTGCAAGGTGAGCTGCCAGAGGCGATTTTAAATGAAGATGACAATAAAATTAAAGAATTAATTGAACGTTTCCAAAGTACATTTGGAAAGGAAAATTTTTATTTGGAAATCCAAGATCATCCAGCATTGCCTCAGCAAAAAATAGTTAGCGACAAATTAATCGAACTACATAAAGAGCACAATATTCCAATTGTCGCCACTGCCGATTGCCATTATGTGAACAAGGGGGATAACGAGGCACAGGATATTATGCTCTGCATCCAAACCGGCAGAAACCTGGATGAGGCAGGCCGAATTTCCATGATGAATTCTGATTATTCCATGCGAAGTCCGGAAGAAATGTATGAAACTTTTTCCCATGTACCAGAAGCTCTTGAAAATACAGTCAAAATCGCGAATCGATGCAATATTGAATTTGAATTTGGAAAGTATTTGATTCCCGCTTTTCCTATCCCCGAAGATAAGGATCCGGAACAGCATTTAACAGAACTTTGCTTTAAAGGATTAATCGTACAATATAAGCTCAAACGTTCTTATGAATACTTGATGACCGGAAAGGCTAAGGATCTGACTAAGCAGGAGCAAATCCTCGTTGACCGCCTGAACTATGAGCTGAAGATCATCAAAGACATGGGGTTTGTAGGGTACTTTTTGATTGTGTGGGATTTTGTAAAATGGGCTAAGGACCAGAAGATCGTGGTCGGTCCCGGCCGTGGATCAGCGGCAGGCGCGCTCGTATCGTATGCACTGGATATTACGGAAATCGACCCCTTAAAATACAATCTCCTTTTTGAACGGTTCCTAAACCCCGCTCGTATATCCATGCCTGATATAGATCTGGATTTTGCGGATAATCATCGCGATGAAGTAATCGAGTATGTGTGTGAAAAATATGGTAGGGATCGTGTAGCTCAGATCTGCACTTTTGGAACCATGGCTGCCCGCGCTGCTGTAAAAGATGTTGGCCGGGTACTAGGAGTTCCATTCGTAGAAATGAATGAGTTTGCCAAATTAATTCCTGAAAAGCCGGGTACCAAGCTAAAAGAAGCTTTGGAACAGTCTCCGGAAATGCGAGAGGTGATTGAAAAGTCAGATATCTTTAAGCAGGTAATGGATAATGCCCTGAAATTGGAGGGAGCAGTTCGTCATGTATCAGTACATGCCTGTGCTGTGGTTATCGCAGATGAACCTCTTACCAAATACACAGCGCTCCAGCATCCCCCAAAGGATGACAAAGGTATTATTACCCAATATGAAGCCAAATCCCTGGAGTCCCTAGGTCTACTAAAAATGGACTTTTTGGGGCTTAAAAACCTAACAATTTTACAAACCACTCTAAAAATCATTGAGAGAACAAAAGATAAAAAGATCAACCGCAAAGAAATGCCTACCGATGACCGAAAAACTTATGCGCTTTTGGCTCGCGGGGAAACCACTGGTGTGTTCCAGTTGGAATCCGCGGGTATGAAACGGTATTTAAAAGAATTAAAACCCACTGAATTCGAAGACATCATCGCTATGGTTTCTTTGTACCGACCAGGACCCATGGAGTGGATACCTGATTACATCAAAGGAAAGCATGGGCGCAAAGAAATCACCTACTTACATCCATCACTTGAGCCAATTCTCAAAACCACTTACGGAATCGCTATTTATCAGGAGCAAATCCTCCAAATAGCTCAGGATTTTGCCGGATTCTCATTAGGTGAAGCAGATCTTCTTCGTCGGGCAATCGGTAAAAAAATCATTACGGAACTAGAAGCTCAGCACGAAAAATTTATCGAAGGAGCGATTGCGAAGGGGCATAAAAAAGAGTTGGCCATCAAGATTTTCGAAAAAGTCATCGAACCTTTTGCCGGTTATGGATTTAACAAATCCCATGCGGCCTGTTATGCCATGATTGCTTATCAAACCGCCTACTTAAAGGCTCGTTATCCCACGGAATTCATGGCGGCTTTAATGTCCGCGGATTACGGGAATACCGATCGCATTGTCATCGAGATCGGCGAATGTGAGCAAATGGGCATTCAGGTATTACCGCCGGACGTAAATGAGTCTCTTTCTAATTTTACGTATGTGGAAGACGGCAAAATCCGGTTCGGATTATCCGCTATCAAAGGATTGGGAGAGGGGTCGGTTAAGATGATTATCGAGGCGCGTGAAAAAGAAGGCCGTTTTGGATCCATTGAGGATTTTGCCCGTAAGTCCCCATCTAAAATTTTAAACAAAAAAACCATCGAAGCACTGGCATTTAGCGGTGCCATGGATGAACTGGGGGAACGAAAGCAAATCGGTCTTAGCTTTGATTTAATAGCGGCTTTCGGTAAGAAATCCGAATCTGACCAGCATACTGACCAGGCTGGCTTATTTGATAATGTGGAGGGAGAGGTCATTGCAGATCATTTAGAATTGGCAGATGTGGAGCAAGCAACTGCTAGCGAAAAATTAAAATGGGAAAAAGAGTATCTGGGATTATATGTTTCTTCTCATCCCCTTGCTGGTTTAAAGAAGTATTTTCAGAAAAAAGTGGTTCCTATTAATCAGTTAGCAGACAAATCCATCGGCAAGTCCATTAAAATCGGCGGTATTATCCAATCCTACCGAAAAATCACCACTAAAAAAGGCGATATGATGGCCATGCTTACACTTGAAGATCCTTTTGGGAAGGTGGATGCGGTGATGTTCCCCAAGGCTTATCGCCAGAACGCCAGCACATTGATCGAAGACCAATTATTGTTTGTGGAAGGGGTTTTGGAAAAACGTATGGGTGAACCCCAAATCGTTATCCAAAATGCCACTCCAATCTCTCTGGAAAAATTACAGGAGGCTGCCAAAGAGGAAAAATTGTGGACTGATAATGAAAAAATAGACCGCGTTACCCGCCAGAATTCAGAGGAAGAGGATTTGGCGGAAGCTGAAGAGGTTTTGGATGTTGCTGAAGAAGATGCAAAGGATTTGGATGATGCGGATAATGATATTGAATCTATCGTCATTAATCGGGAAGTGGATAAGGAATTTTTCGTTAAACTAAAAACTGTACTTGAAAAACATCCTGGCAATCAGAAGATTCAGCTGGTAATTGGAGAAAAAATCCTCCCCGCCCCTATGACCGTCCAATTTACCCCCGAATTGACAGCGGAGATTGATGAGCTGATGAAGGAAGTGTAGATCCCTTACAATAACTATTGTAAGTAATTCTGATATTCTGATTTTTGTTTTTTGTTGTTTGTTTTGACCCCCTCGCCCTTCGGGCACTCCCCCTCACTTGAGGAGGAGATTTTGTTTTTTGTGTTTTTTATTACCACAAAGGCTCGCTCTGCCAATACAGCACTAACCTAATTGAATGTACAATAGAAATTCAAAGGCAAAAGGGGGTCTGGGGGGACACGCTCTGCTCAATGATGATATAAGGTAAAAAGGTGGGTTTGGTTCGTGGGCCCCCAGACAAGTAGCGAGTAAGCCGTTTCGAAATGGAGTGCTCGGAACGATAGTGAGAACACGAAATGGAGAATAAATCGGTAGTAATCTGCGCAGTGATAACGGAGAAGATTGATAGCGATTTAAGGCGTACCCTATTGTGGTTTTTTGCTTCGTTTTTTGACACCAAAAAATGAAGAAGTGTGATCTAAACAGCTCAAAGTGTAATAGAAGCAGGAATACGGCAAAAAGGTAAGTCGCGGTCTTGACCGCTGCAGCTAAAAATAAAACCGATAATCCTGCAGATTGGTTATTGTGCGGAATTTATTCTGCTTCTCTTAAATACGATGGTAAAAAGGTTGGTGCTTTAAGCCCTTTCACCTTTTTAACCAAATCCAAATCATTCAAATTTATTTTTCCGTAATAAAGATCACGCAAATCCCCTCCTTTGTCGATAAAATCCAGAATCATTCTGTGTCCTTTGAAATAAACGTAATCCTTTGTAAATGCGCCTGGTCTTGAAGTGTCGGCAAGGCCACGTTTGGCTTTCAGGGCGACTTTCCATGCGCGATCCATACTAAACCCGTATTTAACAAGTTCTGCATAAATATCCGCAAAAGATCCGTGCATTGCACGATAAATTCCAAGCACTGATGAAGCTGGCCAGTATTTTTTTTCAGTTTCTGATGATTCGGTCTGCTCCTGATTATAAACAGCCAGACCCTCTTCTGTCATAAGATAATCCGCGATTCCTCGTTGGAAGATTTTGTAAGGCTGTAGACTGCCGTTCATGGCAGTAAAAACGTGTGTTTCAATCTCATGAGTAATCGTGCCCTTAAGCCGCTCTTCGGAAAACATTGCATCCTCCCGCAGTATTACGGAATTTTCCTTGCCGGCAATTGCATCGGATACAATGTCTTTTTTGATCTTCGTACTCCATCCTTTTAGGCCAAATTCCTCAATAGCCTGGTCAAACAAGACTTTTGCCTCCTTCGCAGTCATCAATTTTTCAGGCTCGGGAAATTTATCTGGCATTTGCTCAATTACTTTTAAGGCCGCCCTTACATCATCAAGGTCCGGGGCGCCATATAGATGTATTGATTTTGGGGTGAAGCTATCTGTTCCTCGGGATTCCAAAAGTGCTATTTTCCGTTTAATTTCATCAGCCTTTTTACGCCATAAAATCCCAATTGCTGAATCCGGAAATTCAACTCGCTTGAGGCGCGCATAAAGGTTGTTTGGATCGAATTTAAGGGGCCTATATTCGAATTGGGGGTTGTAAGTAGGGTCAACTAAAAATTTGTTGTGTTCTTCTTTTAAATTAAGAGGCCTTATATGCGCAAGCAGACGGATTTCTTCATCTATTTTAACTATTTCCTCGTCGATCTTTTTCAAATCCGCATCACTGAACTGGCGTACAATATGGGGTACGCTTGTTGCAGTTTTGTCATCTACTGCCTTCTCGGCCACCATATGCTTTGTGGGATCGATTAAAAAATCTCTCAAATCGCGCTGACCAATGACCATTTTATATTTTTTATGACTAAAGTCAGCAATCTCTACTACGGTCTGAATACGCTGACCAATCAGGTTGAATTTGCAATATCCTTCGTCTAACTTAATCTCGCTTTCCACCCCTTTATCCAGAACGGATTTTTGAACGGTTGGATCTATTTGGGCAATGATTTTTTTATTACCCTTCTTGCCCATCACCTCAACACGTTCCAGATTTCCGATTACAGGTTTTTGCGGTGTTTGTTCCTCTGTTTTGACTTCAATTTTCTGGCCAAAAATATCCTGTGCAATTCGCACACCTTTTTCAGGAGATGCTACTTTAATCCCTTCAATTCGTTCCAATCGACGGCGTAAAGGGGCCATATTTGCGACTTGCACTGCTAAACCAGCACGCGCATTGATCTCCAGAAGAATAGGCCCGCCTTTATCCAATGTAATATCAACAGCGGCAAATCCAAGGTTAGTAACATATTGTACTTTTGATGCGATCAGCAGAATCTGATCCCAGTGAGGAATTTTAGTGCCACGAACCGGGCCGTAACCTGGAATGCTGTCTATTTCTTTATTGTATTGGGTGATGTAGGTCATCTCACCTTTAGCAATATCGATACCTACTGATATACCCCCTAAATGCACATTTGCTTTCCCTTGGGATTCTTCGGTTGGCAGGCGCATCATGGCCATAACGGGAATGAGATTGTGGACTACAATACGAATATCCGGTAATCCCTTGTAAGACATTTTTAGAAAAGGTTCTGGGGATTCCAACCGTTGCTCAAAAAAGGCAACATCAGAAATATTAGCCAATGAATATCTGCCATCCAATATATCGTTAATATGCTGATTAAGAGCTTCCTGGGTCATAAGCCCGCCATTGCCAATAATCCAATTTGCCCCCTTTCTACCAATAATAATCAAAATACCCTCCCCACCATAACCGGAATTTGGTTTTACGACAAATGAATTAGGAAGACTATTCCAATCATAACCATCTAATTCTTTCCTGCTATGTATAGCCCCATAAAATTTGGCGACAGGAATACCTCTGGCAGATAGAAAATTTTTGGTTTTTATCTTACTATCAGCCATCACTATGGCTTTTTTTGGATTATACGCTTTGATGTACAGCAGGTTCCGGGCATTGATACCCAGCAAACCTGGATTATGGAAGAACCACATAAATAAAATTTTAAAATTCTAAGCACTAAATTCTAAACATTTAGAATTTAGGATTTTGGATTTAGGATTTACTCCTCGGCATGACGCATGACCTCACGGAAACGAATGTATTCAAAGAACCGAAGGCCGGTCCAGCGACCAAGGCCGAGATTGACTACTATAAGAAATAAAATAATTTCCGGATAACTTAAAATCAGATTCTGAAGGTATTGCCATTCCACTACCCAATAACAGATTAGGGATACAACCGTTGTTTCGAACATCAGAAGAACGGCGGCATACACACCTTTCCCGCTTTGAGCGCTTACAAATTTTTCAGCTAGCGTCGTCATGATAAGCATGGGAAATACTGCAATGGAAGCTAGATCCTGAAGGCCAACATATGCTCCGAAACCGAGCATTAAAAGTATGATTAATGTCGAAATAGTGAATACAATTGCGATGCGGGGAATATGTAGTAAACGTACTTTTGATAATGCCTTTCTTAAAATAGAACCTGTTAAAAGAATGATGAACAGAATCGCCAAACCAAATTTTAATCCCAGTGCTAAAAAGGAAAGTGTGATAATAGCAGGTGTGTATAAACCAAATGTGGTAATACCGACTACCTGCTTCAAAAAAGAAATAATAGTAGCAATTACAGGCAGCATCAAAAGAAGTACAATCGTGTTGCTTGGTATCCCTTGAGTCAACATAAAATTGACCAGATAAGATATAAAGTTCCATATGCCGATTTTTCTCGATGCCGCATCAACTATCTTGTATTCAGAAACTCCAGCCGCAAGGTCTTGCACAAATGTTTCCACATCCGGCGTGCTTATTAAATTATTCAGTTCATATTCGCGAGTCAGAACAATTTGTTTGGGCTTGATGATATTGAAATTGCTCTGCATGATCCTGCCGATAGTTTTTAAATTTTTGTCTGAAATTACTACAATTGTTTTATCTTTAAGATAATCCTGAATATCGGAACGCTCTCTGACAAGACGGGTTAATGCATTAATTCCGCTTCCACGCGTTGTCCAAATGGCAATAGTATCAGCGCTACCAATCATATCAACCTGATCACCCAACTTCTTTGACAAGGCTTCTTCTGACATAAACGCCGTAGTGCTGTCATAACTTTCAATAACATTAACGTACGTGCCTTCCTGAAGGGCTTTTTGGATTAATTTATCCACACTTTCATGTCTTTCAGTTATGTCGGTTAAAAAGAGGATAAGTTTTTCGTAAACAAACACGCTACGTGTAATAGATGCTGATTCGCCTTTTTGGGTAACAGTTAAAATAACCAGATATTCACCGGGCTTATTATAAGAATGTACCACTTCAACACCACTTTCCTGAAGACCTCCGTCCCCAAAATCCCAATTGTACGTAATGGGAGCTTCTTCATCTGGGGCAAAAGACTGAGAAGCATCTAAAATAATGTTCTTTTCAACCTGTACAACATCATCAGCATTAATCACAGCCCTGATGTCATTGAGGTCAAAAGTGACCGCCGCATGAACAGTGTGGGGCAGTATAAAAAAGCCAATAAACAAAGAGAGTAGGAATTTTCGCATGATTCTGACGTTAAATAGATCATCGGTATTTTACCAAAAAACTCCTATTTTTGTAAGCTAGAAAAGCAACAAGCACTGGTTACTGGTTACTGGTTACGGTTACTAATTTAAGATCCCCATCCCCACTCCGCACTTGGAACTTTGGATTCATCAGCAGCAATGGCAAGTTTCATCTTACCACCAGCATCCTTACCCGTGTATTTGATCACGATCATAGTTATATCATCTACCTGTACGTATTCACCTACAAACTGAGAAAAATCTTTAGTAACATGATCGAAAATACTTTCTGCAGAAGGAAGATACCCATGTTTTTGTAAAGAGGCAGAAAGTCGTTCTAACTCGTACATTTCTCCAGCTTGGTTTTTGGCTTCAGTAATGCCATCGGTATAAAGAATAACAGCATCTCCAAGTTCTAAAGGGATTTCTTTTTCCTGAAGAATTTTGGAGTTATCTGGAATCATACCCAATGCGATGCCACCTGAACGAATAGCTTCAACTTTTTCACTCTTAGCCCTGTAAACCAAAACATGTTCGTGCCCACCACCTGTATAATGCATTTTTTGAAGTGACGCATCCCAGCGCAGCATAACAAGAGTCATAAAAAGCCGTGCGCTGATACGCGGAGTTAACATGGAGTTTGTGTGCATAAGAACATCTTGAGAGGTAGTTGCCCCCATAGAAATAGCCGCATGAATAAGGGTGTCTACCATTACCATCACAAGGCCGGCAGGCACACCATGACCAGTTACATCACCGATGTAAATAAAGGTTTGATTGCCATCCGGGGACTGGAGGAAGTCAAAACTATCACCTCCCACCTCCGCAGCAGAACGGGTTTTAGCCACAATATCAAGCCCGGGAGACATGGGAGCCTCCTTAGGTAGTACGTCTTTTTGAATTTGAGCCGCAATATCGAGCTCTGAAGACATGCGACGACGCTCTTTTACATCATACGAGATTTTCTCCAAATCTTGCGTAATTTCATTGAAAAAATGGGTGAACATGCCTATCTCATCAATCGTTGTAGGATCGATACGATGATACACTTTGCCGGTCAGAAGATTTTTGACTTGTTTGGCGACACGTTTAAGAGGTACTACTACATCGAATAAAAACAAAATTAAAATTAAAACTATAAGACCAGCCAAACTTCCAAGAAAAAGATTTAAGGAAACAGTTTCTATTTGTTCGCGAAACAGCACAACAGCCACCGCAACTAAAGCACCCACCAAGAGGGTGAAAAGAATTAAAGCCTTTTTTGTTAAGCTGTCGCGTAAAAATCTCATAGCTTATTGGGTTTCAGGCTTATTGGTAAAACGTACTAACGCATCTTCCAAATTGGGATATTCAGGGATCATCTGATTCAAACCGACCAAAGTAAAAATATCTATAATATCCTGATTGAGATTCGTAAGAGTAAGCTGCCTCTGAGAGTGAGTTAAAGTGGTATAAATGGAAGCAAACTGGCCAATTACTTTGCTACTGATAAATTTCAGGCTATTGAGATTAAAAATCAGGACTTTATTGTTCAAATCTGACACCAAGGGATTTACCACCTGCTCGAAATCAAGCAAATTCGACTCATCTATTTCGCCAGACACATTCACCACTTTTACAGATGGATTATCTGGCACTGAATCAACGGTGATTTTAGCAATTGTAACCATAATTATGATTTAAGATTTTAAGCAACGGGGCATTCAAGAATTTCCAAAAGTCCGACCAGCGAAAGTACTTCCTGAATTTCTTTATTTACATTTTTAAGGCAAACTTTGCCTCCTTTTCTTTGCAAAGTAGTATACCAAGCAGCTAGATTGCCTATAAACGTACTGTTGATGTACTCGAGCTCAGAAAAATCCAAAACCAACGTACTGCCATCGGGCATAAGTTCAATCTGGTCATAAATTGGAGCGGTTTTTTCACTAACGTTGGATTGGTCGATCTCGCCAGACAATTTGATTTCATAAGATGGTCCTTTGGGATGAGGTGCTTCTGAGGCTGGAGCTGCTTCTGCTTTAGGGGCTGAAACCTCCGTAGCTTTAGCGGAGGATGGTTCAGCCATTTGCTGGATAATGCCGGTTGGAGGAAGCGGAGGGGGGGGAGGACCCGCGGCAGTTTCAAGTTTTTTAGAAAAATTGATAGCAATACCGCCATATTGACTTTTTTGTATAGTCACTCCATCTGTCCACAATTTGGTAATCATTGAAAGACCGCGTCCGGAGGTACGGGTCAAGTCCGTATTTTGTTCGTTCTCGCTGATCTTTTTCTGTAATTCTTCAGCAGAAATAGCATTTTCACCAGTGCCATCATCCTCAATGGTGAATTGCATACCATTTTCATCGTATTCAAACATGGTATACACAATGCTTTTACCCTGCGTGGATCCATAACGAACCGCATTCATAAAAAGCTCATCCACCACCAGTTTCAAACGGCTGCACCAAGGCTTGCTGAACTTCGCGGCAGCAAACACTTCATCCGCAGTATGGCGGACTAGTGAGGAGTGATCCAGATTAGCCGGTAGATTGAGTTGTATTTTTTGTTTTTCGGACATTAGTGATTCAGAGGCAAATTTAGTTTCAATTAATCTATTTATTTTACCATAAAATAGGTCGAATTACAAGAGAGTCATGCCTAAAAACGTTAAGATCTCCACTTGAGACTATTCCATCACCTTATTCAATTTTAAAACCTTCTTTGTCCGTTCAACAATTTCCGAAGGAGTGTGATTGGACTTAATCAGATAATCATCCACATTATCCACGGTTTCATGTCTGGTAAAATGACCCACATCCAGATTGGTAAGCATAATAACAGGAATATATTTGTCATGGTTCTTGCGCACCTCTTTTAAAACAGCGTAGCCATCTACTCCAGGCATCATGATATCAAGCAGGATAATATCGGGTTTTTTCTGGGCACATTTCTCAATAGCTGCCTTACCTTCCATTGCCTTGAAAACCTTAAAGCCCTCTCGCATAAAAGCAGTCGAATACATTTCGCAAATATCTTTATCGTCTTCAACGATTAGGATTTTGATGTTTTTAACGGATATAGCCATAATTATTAGTTAAAGTGTAAGTTTGTGGTGAGCGGATTGCTAACGGATAGCTATTCGTAGGCAATTCGTTAGCTATTCGGCAACTAGTCAATCGGCAGCTGAATTCGGAATGTGGTGCCTTTCCGCACCTGGCTTTCAGCCCAGATCATACCACCATGTAGCTCAATAATTTTTTTGGAAATAAAGAGGCCAAGGCCTGCCCCTCCTTTAAAACGAGTCAGACTGTTTTTAGCCTGTTTAAATTTATCAAAAATTTCGAAAATTTGCGACTTTGGAATACCCACTCCTTCGTCAATAATGGCAACCTGCACGCCGATTCCTTTCATTTCTATTTCAACAGCAATACCCTTGCCTTTCATGGTGTATTTAATGGCATTGTCGAGAATATTTCGCAATACCTGCTGAATGCGTATCTCATCGACATTTAAAATGACTGGTTCTTTAAGCTTATTAATAAATTGAATATCTAGTTTCCGCTCCTGAGCCTGAAAGCTAAAATTCCTGATGACTTTTTGCAGTAAATTTGCAATATCTACAGGTGTGCGGCGAAGTTCAAAACGATTGGTTTCAATGCGCGACACATCCAAAATATTATTAACCAAATTATTCAGAACAGTGGCATTGTCATTAACTCGTATAAGATAATTCTTAGCTTCTTCGGGCATTTTGCTAAGCAGTCCCTCATCCACCAAAAAAGATAGGTAGCCGCGAATAGCGGTTAGAGGTGAACGAAGCTCATGAGAAGTGACAGCAATAAATTCATCTTTTAATTCATTAAGTGATTGTAAACACCTATTCGCTTTTTCAAGATCTTTAGTTCTTTCAGTAATTTTCTGTTTTAACTCTTTATTAAAATTCTTTAAACGTGCTTCAGCTTCTTTTAATTTGGTTACATCATGGACTCTGCCCAGAACTGCCGCTTTGCCATGATAATCAATTAACTGAGTAACAGACTGCAAACTAATGATAGTGCCGTTTTTCTTCCTTCCTTTTATATCGGAATGCAAAGTGCCTTTTTCTGGGTATTTTAAAAGAATTTTATATTTGCAGTCGATGAGGAATTTATCTATAGGCTGGCCGACCACCTCGCTCTCCTTGTATTTAAATAATTTGTAAAATTTAGGGTTGGCATAACGAATAACATCATTTTCAACAATATAAATACCTGTAACGGATTTTTTGACTACTTTTTGGTAGCGCTCCATAATCTCACGACTTTGAATATGCTTGCCCAAAGTCTGGGCGGCAATATGCAGAACTTTCTTTTCCTGTTTTAGGTGAAATGAATCTTTATCGGCAATTTTTTCCACATATCCCAACTCAATAATGCCACGCTTAGCACCAAATACCATAAGAGGTTCTTCTATTCTAGATAAAAATTCTTCTTTCTTTTTTAGATTTGTATACACCTTATTATCAAAAACTATTCGTGCACGAGCTGGTTTAATTTCATCACAGGCTAAAGTTAGATCTTTTACAACATCTTTCCAAACATCTTTTAACGGCGTGACCATTCGCGTATGAGCATTGATCTGATAAAGCACCTGGAATTCGCGCAAACGATTTTCTAATGATTTTGCCGCCTTCTTTTGCGCCGTAATATCCAAAAACGACGCCACACTCTTTTTGGTGCCTGGGATAAGATCAACGGTAATATAAAGGTATTTTATGTTTCCTTTGCGATCCACTAGGCGAGCCGGATAATTCCGCGGTGCGTCTTTTGGATTGATTCGCCTAAGCTTATGATATTTCATCATGCGCTTAATGTCTTCTTTTGCAAAAAATTCTGTCCAACTCTTTTTTCCCTCTGTTTCTTTTTTGGAATATCCGGAAATCTTTTCAAATTCCGTATTAACTAAGGAAAGGGTAGTATCCCCCTCAATAATAATGGTGGCGGAACCGGTATTCTCAAAAATAGTACAATATTTATCTTTAGACTCCTGTAAGGCTTTTTCTGCTTTTTTTACCGCTGTTAGATCTGTAATAATTCCGATTGTACCTCCGTCCGGCAATGGCGTTCCGCTTACAAGCACCGAAATTTCTTTTCCGCTTTTGGTTAAAAGCTCCCCTTCGTAACTTGAACTAACACCAGCTTTGCGATCGGTTACATTAACTTCTTTTACCCTTTGTATACTTTCCTCTGTCCAAAAATCATACGATTCACGCCCTATCATCTCTTCCAATTTATACCCCATTATTTTGCAAAATTTTGGATTAGCGTAAATCGTGCGTTCATGCCTGTCTCCCATCCAAACCGCTTCGTTCATATTCTCAACAAGGCGTCTGAATTTGATTTCAGACATATTGGATGCTTTTTGCGTCAAAATAATCGGTTTTTTTAGCCGTAAAACCTTTTTGGGGGCAACCGATTGACGACTTTTTTTAGCATTCTTTAGCTTTGACATAAAAACCACTAATGGATTAAATGGTTTTATTTTTGTTTTGAGTAATAGCTATACTAACACATTAATTCATTTTAACCAATTCGGTTTTCGACTTCACCAGGCGATGAATCCTCTAGCTTTTTCGCAATAGTTGCAGCAGCTGCCAACAAATCATTTTGAATTTTGATCATTGCATCACTTATTTCAATACCAGGCATGTCCTCGCATATCATTTCTGCTAAATTCTCACAATCATTCAATAAAACTTCTGGTGGGAAACATGATATATCATGTCCATTCATTTGAATTTTATGATTGGCTTTATCAAAATACTCCTCTTTTTGCAGCACTGCTTCTAATGCGTCATCATCCTCTTCTAAAGTTTTCTCATCAATCCCATCCAGCAATTCCCTCATTTGCTTAATGACATTTTGAATATAGTAATGAAAATCTATAAGCCCATCCCTATATCGTAAAAATAGTGCTGCAAGAGGTTTAGCAAATAACTTTTTAATATCTCTTTCATCAATTGCTTCAGGCTTTTTTGTCAATTTTTTCCATTTAGAAGAATCAAAAACTTTTTTGTAAAATATTTCCAAAAGTTTATGCAGCCCCTTAAAGGCTTTCTTTTGCCAAACCAGATATAGGAGATATTTTTCAGTACGTTCGATCTCAACATCTGTTTCTTCAAACAAACTTTTTCTTACATCTTTTAACGCAAATCCTCTTAATGATTCTTCAGGCCATGTTTTAGCAAAATTATCTATTGTTGCAATTTTAGGCCCATAAAAATGCTTGAGAAGCCTCTCATCATCGAAGAAAATATACCGTTTTCCACTACCTTCTTTGCCTTCCTGAACCATACAACCTTCGGGGATATCTGCATCAGCCTCAATTTCAATACCCCTTTGGATATTTATAGATTTTGCCTGATCTTCATCGCCGGTAGCGACAATCCGGAACATTCCAGGGGAAACTTTATCAAAATGTTTTTTTATTTCCATCAATTCACCAATACGGATATGCCGGGAATAAGACATTCGAAAATCTCTCTCCGTAATACAGCCGCCAGGATGCAATCGCAGCATCATTGTGCTAATCACATTGCGGTAAACCGAATCAGAAACATGAGCCAAAGATCTGCAACTTGTAATCATGGTAAACATTGTTCTTTCATCTTCTTCAGATTGGGGCTTCATAGTATCATTGATATCCCCAAAATCTGTGAATAAAACATTCTGACCTGATACTTTTGCAAGCGTTCTAAGGTCTACATCTTTATCTTCTACAGCTTTATCTGTTAATCTCTTCCTGAAATATTTTTTAAAAAACATTAATGGATCCTGTGCATACTCATTTAGCAATTCTATTTCCTGGTCCATTAATTCATAAATCTCTTCCCCCTCAAATTCACCGGGTCTCATTACATGGTTTTTTGATGGTCTTTCTCCTTCTTTAGCTATGTACGCCGAAACATCAACGTCAAAAAGGTATTCCTGGAATCTGCCTTCACTTGCAGGATAACCGAGCTGAATATCCAAAAGTCCATCCATACCTTTCTGCTCCAAAAATATAAGAGAAAAAACTTCAATAAAATGATTTAGCTTAGGATCTTCAGCCTTACTTGGTTTTAAGGCATTCTTTAAAAATTGACCCATAGATGATTGCATTTTGTCTGCTACGCCATATTGGTCACACACACCTCGTTCCCGAAGTTGATCAGACAAAGTATTATCCCCAGCACCCAAAGTGCAAGTCCGTCCAACATAATCTTTGCCGCCATAAGTTTTGCAATGATCATGAATTTCTTTTTCCCAAAGAGCCACATCTCTTAAGGCAAGTTGCTCAGAGGTTCTATTAATCCCTCTGTCAAATTCCCAATCAGAAAAAGGACTTATGCGAATCGTGTCATACCCACTAACCTCAATTTCTTCATCGTTTGTTCTTTTTTCTTTCGATAAAAATAAAGCAAGTGGATCGGGATGGTAACCTACAAAAGGTTTTTCCATAGGCTTTTTTGCGTCGCGAGACGTTTCCTTCTTATATTCCTTAAAGGCACGCTTTTGTGCCCTTAGTGCTATCTCTCGTTTATAAATACTTAGATCTTCCGGTGATATTCCTGCAACTACAAAAAAATCTCTCAATAATTGCCTTACTCGAATTTGAATTTCCCAATTTTCCCATGGCTTTTGCATGTAATCTAACCCGGCATCATGAATTTGCCTGCCCTTATGCCCAGTAATACCATCTTTCTCTGCCGTCATTAAAATCCTTAAGTCATTACTCACTTCAGCAGAAATATCAACAGGTTTTTCGTCGACTTCACCAGTCAGATGAACATCTGTATAGTCTTGTTCCGAGTCAGCAGCAGAAAAAGTTGCTTTCAGTTTATCGCGGACATCAAGAGCCGTATTTCTCCTTTCCCTGTCTTGGGCAAGTACAAGGATTTTTGCAAGTTCCATGCCATCAAGCTCCGGTATTGCAACGTCTGTGACAACCAAAGCGGTTGTGCGATCTATCTTCTGCAATGCTTCAAGACCGCTCTTGACAGTGTTTACCGAGCCAAAACCTAGCTTTTCCCTTAAAATCCGGGCAAGCGAAATCCTTATTTCCTCTTCACGATCAACAACAAGAGCTTTGCGATTATCTAATGGTTTTTTTCTTGACGCCACAATAAGTTAATAATTTAATAATATGGCAAAAGGGGTAAAAAGTTTACAATTTATGTCAATCATTGTCAATTATAATTTTCCTGATATAATAAGTTTACTTTTTGTTCTTTAAAAGTAAGGGGATGATTTGGTTTTGACATAGATGACTCAAGACTTTAAATGGCAATCCAGGTATCGCGCTGTCTGCCTGCTAATTAGTCCAGCGCAACTTAAGTGCAAACGCATTTAAAACCCTTGGTGCACGCTTTGCTAGAGCTAATACTTTAGTTCCTGCTTACGCGTAAGCCATAACGACTGCCAATTCGCGGTCTCGTCTGATCAGGTGACACCTACTAGCTTGATCAGGCGTTATTTAGTAGGTTAAGCGCTTATCACGCCCCTGGAGGGATAAGCGTCGACAATTTAACCCGGGTAAGCGTTTGTGTTTTTGTTGGCTTTTATGCAAACGTCGAAAAAACTAAACCAACTATGATTGTAGAGGTTTTCAGTCTTCATCTTTGGACGCCGGTTCGATTCCGGCCATCTCCATTTGCCGATAAGCTATGTTTGTCGGTGGGTGGAGATGAAAAAACCATAAAAGCATGCTAAAATGCAATAAATCATATCTGTTTTAAATATTTAAAACTAAAAATGAAAAAACATAAAAAAGGCAATAAGCAGTTGACAAAGGCCGGTTCTTTTAGTAACAATAGTACCCCATCTAACATAATGAATATGCCTCAGAAAGAATTAATTGAAAAAAAACGAAAAACAAGAGAGGGTCGAGTTAAGGCTTTTAGCGAAACGCTAAAAAATGGTGTTTCTGGTGATTACATGAAATATTTAAAAGGAGAGGCCAAAGAAAATCGTATGATTGAAAAATATTTATAAGATATAAAATGAAATGGGGAAAAACACTGATATTACAGTTCAATTCTTTAAGAGGGGAACTGTGATTTTAATGCCTGCGGTTAAATTTCCCGGAGGCACAACAAAAACGAAATATGCAGTCCTATTAGAAGACGGTGGAGCTCTCTATAAAAGAGGTCGTATTACGGCTTGCCTAACAACATCCAGAAAATTCAAACGTATTAAAAGTTGGTTTGTAATTGCTCCTGCAAGCATCTTAGGCAAAGCCAAAAGTGGGGAAACAACCACAATTGACTGCCTAAACAGAATATCTTTAACAGAGCAACAAACCAAAAAATGTAAATTTATTGGATATTTGCCTGACGATATTTGGGAGGAGGTAGACGAAGCAAATCAATTCGCTACATCTTACATGAGAATGGTTGCCCCAAGTAAAAAATCAATTTTTTAAATTAAACACACCTATCATCATCCGGTTCCAAATATTCAGCTGGTTGTTTTTTGAGTGGCTTTAAAACAGCTTGGGCAGATCCTTTTAATACACCATAACTACCTGTTGTCATAGCGCCCAGTATAACTCCGTCAATAATACCCTGAGAAGTAGGATTATCGGCATAGCCGAATGCCGCGCCGAATCCGATAGCAACAATCGGGCAGAATTTAGATGGTACGCCGTAATATTTGAATACTTGGGTAATAGCAACTATCGCTGCAATTGTTTCTGGCTTATTCATGCTGTCGGATTAGAAGGTAAAATCGGTAGAATTTAATCGCATCGCGAATGTCTTCCGCGGAAGTAATTTTGAAAAGCTTGTGAGTGGCAACAAAATCGACTGCCTCCTGAGCCCACTGCGGCACTGGCACAAACACCATTTCATCAGAATCGGGTGGCGGGGTGACTGGTGCAGGAGCAGAAATGGTTTCGATTGGCTCATGGTCACGAGTAGGAATACGAGGTTTTCGGCCAGAGGCTGATCCGCCTATGGCGGAGAAGCGAAAATCAGATAACTCCTTAAACAACCATTCCTTCGTAATCGCCCAACCTGGACAGGATTTGGGGGAAGCATCACGATGGAAAAATATCTCATTTTCAGTCAAATTCAACTGTTCCATTAAAACTTTGATGGCACTAAGTGTATTAGTTTTGGTTTGACCAAACCATTTTTCGCTGTTGTAATCCCCAACCACTTCAATGCCAATAGAACGAGGATTTAAGGAGCCTGCATGAATGCCGTCTTTTCGCATAGGAGTAAAAAGCCAGATGCCATCTTCCGCAATAAATAGATGAGGACCGACCTTCCACCCTTTACCTTCATAATAACGTTTTAAACCCAAAATTGTCCGCTCTCCATCCCATGATTCCCGAGTAGGGCGCCAGGTATGATGGATAACTAATTTATTGGCTGGCAATGAGCCAAAATAGTACCCTTTCACATAATCCCGAAATTCATTAAGCGTTAATCGCTTGTTGATTATTTCCATACATAACTACATAAAGGAGTTGATTTTATAACAAAAATTAGAAAATGGCAAAATATTTAATAAAAAATGAAAATGAAACGTTGTAAAATGAAAATTTAAATTACTCTGTACTTCTCTCTAGAGCTTCGGTATAGTTAACTCGATTTATTTCTTAAGCAAAATATTATGCCAAGAAAACCAAACCCAGCATTTATGAAACCCATGAATGTTTCTGCTGCTTTAGCTAAAGTAGTTGGCGCTGGCCCAATGCCACGCACTGAAGTTGTTAAAAAACTTTGGGGTTATATCAAAAAGAATAATCTTCAAGACAAAGTAAACAGGCGTATGATCAATGCTGATGCTGCTCTTAAAGAAGTATTTGGTGGTAAGAGTAAAGTATCTATGTTTGAAATGACCAAATTGGTATTCAAGCAACTTAGCTAATTTTTGATCTACTATTGATCCAAAAATTAAAACCTCGCGTTTAATCGCGCGAGGTTTTTGGCTATATAAAATCAAGATTAGTTTCTTATACTTTATTTATATCTTTTTGCGAGCTACAATGAATTCGATGTCTATCCGTTAACCATCCGTAATTATGTTTGATTGGCTGCAAAGACTGTTCCACAGGGAGCAAACCTCCAAAAAAGAAAAGGCTATTTCTGCCTTATTGTTCTTTTTCTATATATTCTTAGTTGGCTTCAGGGGGAATATAATGGATGGAAAGGAAAGGGTGTTTTATGAAACTTTGATGAAGCCATCTGCAATCCTGCCTGAATGGCTAACCCCTTTTATATGGACATCTGTTTTTGTTTTAATAGGGCTTTCTGCGTATCATGTATGGAATTTTTATAAATCTGACCATTTGCGTAAAATTTTTGTCGGACTTTATGTAATTAATGGCCTTTTGATTTATCTGTGGCCCCATATGTTCTTTGCACAGCAGTCTATAAGCGGTGCTCTTTACGTGATTATTGGGTTGATTATTGTGATAGAACTGATGGTACTGACTGCCTTTAAAGCAAATCACAAAGCAGCCTATATGCTTATACCATACCTCTTATGGGTGCTTTATATGACATATTTGAATGCCAACTTCCTGATTTTAAACGCATAGCATGGCCACCTTTCTCCTATTACACGGTTACGGCGGAACTCACCCTGAGCACTGGCAGGGCTATTTGGCGAATCATTTAAAAGATAAGAAGCAAATAATCTTCTTTCCGGATTTACCGAATGCAAATCAACCAAAATTAGATGAGTGGATGGATTACCTGGAGCAAGAGCTGGAGAATGTTGATTTATCGGATTTGGTGGTGGCCGCTCACAGTTTAGGTTGCACACTTTGGTTACAGTATCTTGCTAAGCATCCTGATGTTCGACCTAAAAAAGTATTTTTAGTATCACCTCCTTTAAATGACTGCGGAATTGAGGAATTAGCCAACTTCTTCCCACTACCTGATTTGGACTTAGGCGATCAGGCCTATCAGATAATTGGTTCGGATGATGATAACTTCATCCTTCAGGAAGAATTCGAAACTTTGGCAGATCAACTTAAAATCCCTCTCAAAATTTTGCCTGGCGCAGGCCACATAAATGCCCCTATGCACGGGGATTGGGAATGGATGAATGAAGAATGTTTAAAACTCGCCAATCGTGATAACTAAGCCTATTAAAGTATTTGGCAAAGATCTGACGCTATCCCTGCGCAATGATGGGGATTTTGCTATTGCTGATGAGCTTTTCTTAGGTCGCCAGTATAGGTTTTGTGATGAGGCGATTAAGAAGGCTAAGCATTGTATTATTGATATTGGCGGACATCTCGGATTCTTCAATCTTATGGCATCAGTATTAAATCCGAATGTACCAATTTATGCTTTTGAACCGCATATAGGCAATTACGAAATCCTTAAAACCAATCTCAAGCAAAATCGGATTAGAAATGTGGTTACTAAGCAGCTAGCCGTGAGTGATGAAATAGGAGAGGTTGAACTTCAACTAAGCCAGGAAGACTTAAACCATTCGCTTGAAAAGGCAATTGAGCCAACTGGTGAAACTCAAAAAGTTCAGACCACGACTCTAGAACGCATCTTTCAAAAAAACCGGCTGGAGCAATGCGACTTACTGAAACTGGATTGCGAAGGTAGTGAGTTTAAAATCATATATTCAGCACCTGAATCGTTATTCAATAAAATCGACCACATATTCCTCGAATATCATGACTGGATTGAGGGTGAAAGTAGTAAGGAGCTAAAATTCTATCTCAAACAAATGGGGTACAAAGTCGAACAATACCCTAACCATAAAATGCCGGAACTTGGATTCCTATGGTGCGTCAGACAGCCAACTATCCAAATACCAACAACGTAGGATTCGTAAGTAAAATAAAACCTAAAATCACCATAATCAAACCACCGATAAAGTGGGATGCACGGGTATATTTATGCGTAGTGAGGCCGATTTTATCAAAGCTATAAAGAGCTATACCAAAGATGATGAGGTCGTCAACCATATACATAAGTATATAAAGTGCGTTATAAAACTGTTTGCCAGTCCAGCTGAGGTAACTCATGTCGAGAACTTTGGTAAAAGTTTGAGGAATGCCGATAGAGCATGCAAATTCGATGATGTTTACAGAGAATGCAAGGCCTAAAATTCCCAATCCTACCATGATGGTCATAGGTGCCTGCGCATAACCTTTGATCTTTTCCTGCGTACGACGTTTGGATTCCAAGCTTCCCACTTTACAAGTTGTATCTTTTTTGTAAAACAAATAAAGAAAGTAACTACCAGCAGTAACCGCAACCAAACCGACGATAGGAGTAACAATGCGATCCAGTCCGACAAAATCCCATGCAGTCATCCAAACGTTGAGAATGAGATAATACATAACTGCTTCGGCAAAAATGAAGATTCCCGCCATTTCAAACATGCGACGACGTGAGCCTGCTTCTGCCAAAATGGTCAAAAACATAACTAACACCCACATAGCACAAGGATTAAAGCCGTCTACGAATCCAAGCACGAGAGATAGGACGGGCAGAGAATATTTAGAGGCATCTACCGGGCCAACAAAAGGAACATCAATAATATAATTAACTGCCTCTACACCACATTGAACAGTTTCGCCATCAATATCACAAGCGCTACCACCGGACTGCACTTCTTTACTTCCGCCAGCTGCTATAAATTCCTCAAAAGTATATTGGCGTTTTCCTTTAGCGCTTTCAATCAATGATTCAATTTGCTTACCAGTAGTTTCAGCAGTTGAAAATCCTTGCAGTAAAACACCATCGATAATCGTAATGGGGGTGACTTTTGGGATACCTTCCAATTCGGCTAATTCAATAAAATGTTTTTTATGCTCTTTCTCCGCAATATCGTGATAAATAACCACTAAATCGCCACGCTCATTGGATAATGCGTTCAAAAACTTTTTTTCGTCCTGACAATGGCTACAGTCCTGTCGTTCAAAAATTTCAATACGAACTGTATCAGCCGGCGTATCTACCGCGTTAACAAATGGGATGGCTAAAACCGCAACGCCAAACATGACAATCAATAATTTTTTCAGCATATTCTTGTTTTTAAAATGTGCAATTATCATACCTACTTCACTCTTAAATAACAACAGAAAAACACTTGCACTTGAGACTAACACTTGAGACTATTAATCTATGAAAACATACAATAAAGATTTCTATAAATTATTTAACGAAATAGCCGACTTGATGGGCATTTTGGGTGAAGGATTTTTTCGTGTACGAGCATACAGAGAAGCTGCAAGAGTATTAAAAGAAGAAGCAAGTCCAATTACAAAAAAGAATGCTAACAAAAAAGAATTCTTAGCAATTCACAGGATTGGGAATGCATTGGCAGATAAAATGATGGAATATGTAAAAACAGGGAAAATAAGGTTTTTAGAAGAATTACGTGTGCAAGTTCCGAAGTCCGTTGTTGCGATGTTAAAAATTCCCGGGCTAGGATCTGGGAGAATTGGTAAATTATTTTTCCTAGCCGATATAAAATCTAAAAGAGAGTTAATTAAAGCTGCAAAGAATGGAGAATTGATTGCACTTCCGGGGTTTGGACAAAAAACAATCAACAAAATCCTTCAGGCGATTGAATTAGATCAGCAAAAAAAGAAACGTCACAAAAGAAAGGATGTTGAGCCAGTTGCCAAAAAGCTGATCGGCATTTTAAAGAAAATTAAAGGTGTAAGGGCAGTAGAAATAGCCGGCAGTTACCGCCGTGGCGTCAAAACCGTAGGTGATTTAGATATATTAGCTGTAGGCCCGCAAATGCTTGCGGGTAAAACCGAAAAACCAATATTAAAATCATTTCCCGACCATACAGTTTTGGCCAGCGGAGAAACCAAGATCTCTTTTGTAATTTTCCCGCAAAACTTACAGGTCGATATCCGTTTCGTACCCAAAGAAAGTTACGGAGCGGCGCTTTTGTATTTTACAGGCAGTAAAGATTACAATGTGATGATGCGAAAAGCAGCTATTAAAAAGGAGTATTTATTAAATGAATACGGCTTATTTGACGAAGGTGAATACATTGCCGGAAAAACGGAAAAAGAAGTATGCGAAAAATTAAATTTACCTGTTCTTCCTCCTTCACAACGAAAA
>SDBT01001419.1_pt1 | contig 42122 bp, 46 predicted proteins | sample 2277101 | NCBI WGS metagenome assembly SDBT01 (sample SAMN10404973, study PRJNA504765) | marine sediment metagenome | isolation source: marine sediment core GS10_PC15, 103 cmbsf | place: Arctic Ocean: Southern Knipovich Ridge | collected 2010 | reverse complement strand
CCCAATGTAGAGGCAAGGACACATGGCTATATTTCTACCGCCAGAGATGCGGATAAGTTCGGGCTTGACTGCCGGGCCTGCAAAGAAATGTTTCTTTCCCCGGCCAAATTCACTAATTTGAATCTGGTCGGTTTGCATATTCATATTGGTTCACAGATAGTGGATTCAGAGCCTTTTATCAAAGCTATAACCAGGGCGGTTTCTCTGATTAAGGAATTGAGAGAAAAGAAAGTCTTTATTCAATGGTTGAACATCGGCGGAGGAATGGGGATTGTCTATGATCAGGAAAAGCCCCAGTCAGCCGGGGAATTTGCCGCTAAGGTCTTACCGTTGCTCAAGGAAATAGATATTAAAATAATCCTGGAGCCGGGACGGTTCATTGCGGGTAATTCCGGCATATTAGTAACGAAAGTTATTTACCTGAAGGAGACCCCGTTTAAAAACTTCATTATTGTCGATGCCGCAATGAATGACCTGATCAGGCCCGCGCTTTACGGCGCCCATCATCAAATTCTACCCGTGCGCAGGTCTGGCCGGGAGGAGATTAGGGCAGATGTAGTCGGTCCGATTTGTGAAAGCGGTGACTTTCTGGCCAGGGACAGAAAACTATCCCGGGCTGAACCCGGGGAATTATTGGCAGTAATGGGCGCAGGGGCTTACGGATTTACTATGTCGAGCAATTACAATTCCCGGCCCCGGCCGGCCGAAGTTATGGTAATCAACGGTAAGCCGTACCTGATCAGGAAAAGAGAGAAATATGAAGACCTGATCAACTCAGAGATGATTCCGGAGTGTCTATAATGAAAGATGTCGATTTTATCAAGATGAGCGGAAGCGGAAACGATTTTATCGTAATCGATAATCGACAAAATAGCGCTGTTTTGACTCCGGAATTTATCAAGCAGATTTGTGAAAGAAGAAAATCGGTTGGTGCCGACGGCGTGCTTTTGCTGGAGAAATCCGATGTTAACGATATAAAGATGAAGATATTTAATCCTGACGGCCGGGAAGTTCAAATGTGCGGAAACGGAGCCAGGTGTATCGGCCTTTGGGCTAAAGAAATCCTTTCTCAACCCCGGATAAAAATTGAAACAAAAGACGGTGGGATAGAGGCCGAAGTTATCAGTAAAGAAATGGTCAGGATTAAATTTGCCGACCCTAAGGATATAAAACTCAACCTTATCCTTGATGTTCAGGGCAGGACCTATAAGGTAAATTTTATAACTACCGGTGTTCCTCACGCAGTAATTTTTACCGAAGAATTTCCTCAGGACATTAAGGGCATCGGAGAGTCAATCAGATATCATCAACAGTTTAAGCCGGAAGGCACCAATGTCGATTTTGTAAAGGTAAAGTCACCAGATGCGATTTCAGTCAGGACATATGAGCGGGGTGTTGAGGATGAGACCCTGGCCTGCGGTACAGGCGCAGTGGCTGCCGCGATTCTGGCCTATCACGCTTCCCTGGTTGATAAAAAACAAATATCTGTTGAGACAAAAGGCGGGGAGACTCTAAAGGTATATTTTGAATGCAATGGCGATTTTAAGAATATCTGGCTGGAAGGCCGGGTAAGGATTGTATACAAGGGAAAGATACGGTCTTAACGTATTTAAAGGAGGATAGACAAATTATGTTTAAGGGAAGTATGGTCGCTTTGGTAACGCCGTTTAAGAATGGCAAGGTAGATGAATCCAAACTCAAAGAACTGGTTAAGTTTCATATTGATAACGGAACAGACGCCCTGGTTCCCTGTGGGACCACCGGAGAATCAGCAACCTTGTCTGCTGAGGAGCATGAGAGCGTGGTAGAAATAGTTGTTTCAGCAGCCAGCGGAAAGATTCCGGTTATTGCCGGCACCGGCTCCAATGATACCAAGCAAGCTATAAATTTGACTAAACATGCCAAGCATGCCGGCGCGAATGGCGCTTTAGTCATTTCCCCTTACTATAATAAACCCACACAGCAGGGATTGTACCAGCATTTTTCGGCAATCGCCAAGGCAGTAGATATACCGATTGTTTTATACAATATTGCCTCGCGGACAGCGGTGAATATTGAACCGGAGACAGTAGCCCGGCTTGCCGAACTGGACAATATCGTTGCCATAAAGGAGGCCAGTGGGAATTTGTCTCAGATGAGTCAGATTGTAAAACTCTGTGGCGATAAACTCACCCTCATTTCCGGTGATGATGCGTTAATCTTGCCGATTTTGGCTATTGGCGGGAAAGGAGTTATTTCAGTAGTAGCAAATATCGTCCCTAAAGAGACAGCACAGCTGATCAGAGAATTCGAAAAGGGCAATCTCGCCGAAGCCAGAAAAATGCATTATAAATTATTCCCGTTGATTAAGGTGATGTTTATCGAGACCAATCCGGCGCCGGTTAAACAGAGTATGGAATTAATCGGAATAATCAGCGGAGAGATTCGCTTACCACTGTGCCGGATGAAGCCGGAAAACATTGAAAAGCTGAAGAAAGTATTGAAGGGTTACGGTCTGATATAATACCGGTTAGCGGTTTGCGGTTAACGATAGAGGAGCTGTTATGGTGAAGGTCGCGGTGAGCGGTGCGGCGGGAAAAATGGGCAGGCGCATAATTAATCTCGTTAATCAAGATGACGAGCTGAGATTAGTTGTGGCGTTGGAACAGAAGGACCACTCCAGTGTTGGTAGTTTGACAGGCGAGGTTAAAATATCAGGCAATCCGGCAGGTGTAAGGGATGCGGATTGTCTAATAGAATTTACTGCGCCAGAGGCGACCATCGAGCATCTCGCGTTCGCTCTGCAATGTAAAAGACCAATGGTTATTGGAACAACCGGTTTGAACGCTCAGCAGAAAAAGAAAGTAGAAGAGACCTCGGCTGAGATCCCGATAGTCTTTTCGCCTAATATGTCTATTGGCGTTAATCTGCTTTTCAAATTGGTCAAAGAAGCGGCTGAAAAGTTGACCGGAGATTATACGGTGGATATAATCGAAGCCCATCACGTGCATAAAAAAGATGCTCCTTCCGGAACTGCCAAGAAATTGGCCGAGATTATTGATTCCGCCTCCGGGGCAAAGGTCAGGAACATAAAGTCCATTCGCGAAGACGAGATAGTCGGCGACCACCGGGTTGTCTTTGAAGGCGGATTCGACAGAATTGAACTTTTACATTCAGCCAAGACGCGCGACATTTTTGCCCGGGGAGCCCTGGTAGCGGCAAAGTGGATTGTTGATAAGCCGGCCGGCCTTTATAGTATGCAGGATGTCTTGAAAAGATGAATATTAATATTTCCGAAAGATTGAAAAAATTGCCTCCTTATCTTTTTGCTGAACTCGACCAGCTGAAGAAAAGAGAGATAGCCAAAGGCAAAGACATAATAGACCTGGGGGTGGGTGACCCTGACCAGCCAACGCCTGGATATATTGTCGAAGAATTAAAAAAGACGGCCGGTAATCCCGCCAATCATAAGTATTCTTTGAGCAGAGGGATGGACAGGTTACGCAGCTCAATAGCTAACTGGTATGAAAACAGGTTTGGCGTAAAATTAGACCCGTTTAAGGAAATTCTGCCGCTGATTGGTTCAAAAGAGGGTATTACCAACATACCTCTGGCCTTTATTAATCCAGGGGATGTAGCCCTGGTGCCGGACCCCTGTTATCCTCCCTATAAATCCGGCACTATTTTTGCCGGCGCAAAAAATTATCTGTTGCCTCTTCTGGAAAAGAACGATTTCTTGCCGGACCTGGAGTCTATAGATAAGGCGGTTTTGACCCGGGCAAAGATGATGTTTCTGAATTATCCCAATAACCCTACCAGCGCTGTTGCTCCCCCGGGTTTTTTTGATAAGGTAGTTGCTCTGGCTGCTAAAAATAATATCATTGTCTGCCACGACGCAGCTTATAGCGAGATATGTTTCGATGATTATAAACCGACAAGCTTTTTAGAGGCCAGAGGAGCAAAAGGGGTGGGGGTGGAATTTCATTCCCTTTCCAAGACTTATAATATGACCGGCTGGCGCATTGGTTTTGTCTGCGGTAACGCCGAGGTTATTGAGGGCTTGAGAAAGATAAAGACCAACATTGATTCCGGCATTTTTCAGCCGATTCAGTTTGCCGGCATTCGTGCCTTAGAGGGCCGTCAGGATTCGATAGTAGAAATCAGAAAGATATATCAGCAGAGAAGGGACATTTTGCTGGCCGGCCTGGATTCAATCGGATGGAAATTCTTTAAGCCCAGAGCCACTTTTTATGTCTGGATGCCTGTGTTGCCGGGATATACTTCAACCGAACTGTCGCGTCTCTTTTTGGAAAAGCTTAATATAGTTGTTACTCCGGGCGTAGGATTCGGGAAAAACGGCGAAGGCTACATCAGGATGTCGCTTACCGTGCCGACCGAAAGGTTAAAAGAAGCAGTAGAAAGGATAAAGAAATTTAACTAACCGGTCAACCATACCATGTCTATTGTTTACATCGGAATAGGTTCAAATTTAGGGGGCCGCCGGGATAATATCAATCGCGGAATAGACCTTTTAAATCAGTTGAAAGACACAAAGATTAAAAAGGCTTCTTCACTATTTGAGACCGATCCTCAGGGAGGCCTTCCCCAGGGAAGGTTTTTGAACGGCGCCCTGGAGATGACCACCTCCATTTTACCACTGGAATTATTGGCAAAGTTAAAATGGATTGAAAAAAGAATAGGCCGAAGGAAGAGTGAACCTTGTGGCCCGCGGGTCTTAGACCTGGATTTGCTTTTTTATGACGACGTTGTGATCAAGGGAAAGGAATTGGAGATTCCTCATCCCCGGTTGCATGAAAGGGCTTTTGTTTTGAGGCCGCTTGTTGAAATCGCTCCGGAGGTAACCCATCCTGTATTGAATAAAAGCATTGCCCGCTTATTCGAGGAATTACAGGCCGACCTTTATGAAAATAATTAGTTCAGTTAATGAAATGGCATCTTTTGCCAAAGATATAAAGAGCAGGGCAAAGTCCATAGGTCTTGTTCCCACAATGGGTTATCTTCATGATGGCCATCTCAGCCTGATAAAAGAGGCCAGGGCTGCAACAGATACAGTAGTGGTCAGCATCTTTGTTAATCCAACGCAATTTGGGCCAACCGATGATTATGTATCCTATCCCCGGGACATAAAAAGAGACAGGCTGGAGGTTGAGAAAGCCGGGGGAGATATCATCTTTGCTCCGGCAGTTGAACAGGTCTATCCCGAATCTTATTCTACCTATGTTGAGGTGGAAGGATTAAGCGAGGGCTTATGCGGAAAGACCCGTCCCGGTCATTTTAGAGGGGTAACCACAGTTTGCGCCAAACTTTTTAATATCATAGAGCCGGATATTGCCTTTTTTGGTCAAAAGGATGCCCAGCAGGTCGCAATTATTCAAAAAATGGTTAAGGACCTCAATATGAACGTTAAACTAAAGGTGTTGCCTACTCTCAGGGAAAAAGACGGCCTGGCAATGAGTTCAAGGAATAAATATTTGAGCCCCAAACAGCGTAAAGATGCCTCAGTACTTTATCAGGCCTTGAATGAGGCAAAGAATATGATTGAGGCTGGCGAGAAGAATGCCGATAAAATTAAAGAACGGATGAAAAAAGCAATAGATAAAGTTGATTCAAAAATAGATTATATATCAATAGTGGATGCTGATTCGCTAAAGGACGTAAGCGTTATATCCGGCAAGGTATTAATTGCCCTGGCAGTCCGGATAGGCCGGGCGAAATTGATAGATAATATAGAGATAATCGCAGATAAGAAATAAAATATCCGGGCAACAGGGAGAGTAAAAAATGTTAAGGTCAATGTATAAATCCAAGATACATCGTGCCATTGTAACAGAGAGTAACCTGGATTACGAGGGCAGCATCACCATTGACAGCCGTTTGATGAGAGAGGCAGATATTCTTCCTAATGAGATGGTCCACGTGCTTAATCTCAATAATGGTTCAAGATGCGAGACCTATGTAATAGAAGGGGAAGAGGATTCGGGAGTTATCTGCATCAACGGAGCAGCTGCTCATCACTCAAAGGTAGGAGATAAAGTGATAGTTATTGCCTATGCCTTGATGAGTCCGGAAGAAGCCAAAACGGTTAAGCCGAAAATTATATTGGTGGATGAGAATAATAAGATAAAATAAATTATGATTATGCAGATTATAAATCAGATTACACAGATAAAGATAAATCCTAAATTCTAAGCACTAAATTCTAAATAATATCAAAGTTCAAATGTTCTAAATTCAAAACTTGTGTTTTGGTCATTTGGATTTTGGTCATTTGGATTTATTTAGGATTTAGAATTTAGGATTTAGAGTTTATAAAGTAATCTGTGTAATCAGGTGTAAGGATGTTTTTATGGCACGCGTAAAGGTGGGTATAATCGGTTGCGGAGTAATCGGTTCAGCATTGGCTGAGGCCATTGAAAATAGATTTTCTAAGTCAGCCGACTTAGCAGCGGTATGCGACCTTGATAAAGAGAAATCCAGAAAGTTGGTCGATTCCCTGAAGAATAAGCCCCGGATTTCGTCTATTGACAAACTGATAGATATTAGTGATTTGATAATTGAGGCGGCCTCCAAAGAGGCATCCGGTGACATTGCCTATAAAGCGCTTCAACACAGAAAAGACGTAATGATTATGAGTGTCGGCGGATTAATTGAACGGCAGGATGTCCTGCGGCTGGCTGAGCGGGGAAGCTCGCGTCTTTACCTTCCTTCCGGCGGCATTTGCGGTCTGGATGGGGTCAAGGCGGCCTCGATTGGAAAGGTAGAGTCAGTGACCCTGACCACCCGTAAACCTCCCCGGGGTTTGGAAGGGGCGCCTTATATCGCAGATAACGGAATCGACTTAAAAAAGATTAAAAAAGAAACTTTGCTTTTTGAGGGAACCGCATCTCAGGCGGTAACAGCCTTCCCTAAAAATATAAACGTGGCTGCCGTCCTGAGTCTGGCCGGAATAGGTCCATCCAAAACAAAGGTAAAAATTATTACTTCTCCTGAATATAACAAAAACTCTCATCAGATAGAAGTTAAAGGCGAATTTGGAACCCTGACAGCCAGGACTGACAATTTTCCCTCTCCCCAAAATCCAAAGACCAGCTTCCTGGCAGTTCTTTCAGCCATAGCAACCTTAAAAGAGATATTGGAATATACGCGGATAGGTACATAAGGGTCATAAGTCATAGCATCATAAGCCATAGCATAAATAAAGAGAACTTAGGCCCTTTAATTATGCTTGATAAGCAGTGAGTTGATATGTCTGCTCAAAACATACTTAGCAGTTTCTCAAAAGGTATTTGAAAAAAAGCTGGAAATCTGATATACTAAAGTATTAAAGGTAATTAAGGAAGGTAAAAGGTCGGAGGATATGAAAAGAGCATTATTGGTGTTTTTATTGGCATTTATGGTTGTTCAGGCCGCGGCTTCATCCGGATATGCAGATAGCGAGGAAGAGGCATTAGCTGTTGCCGGGCGGGCCTGCCATGACCAGTTATATGGTTTCTCCATTGCCAGGATTAAAGCCTTTTTGAAAAAATACCCCTTGAGCAAGTTAAGCGATGAGGCACATTTGCTCATGGGCAAATGTTTTTACCATCAGGACAAGCTGCACCAGGCCCTGGAGGAATTTGAGATAGTATTAAAACAATTTCCCCGGAGCGGACACATTGATGAGGTATTATACTGGTGTGGCGAAGTCTATTTCAAGGGGGGCGATTTTTCAACCGCTGTTAACCTTTATCAGAGGGTAATCGATGATTTCCCCCATTCTAAATATAGGTCCTATGCCCGTTATTCTATCGGATTTTCTTATTATCAACAGGATTTATATCAGGAAGCGATTGGCGAATTTAACAAATTGTTAAAGGATTTTCCCGACCATGAGTTATTTGCTGAAGCCAAGTATAGGATAGGAGAATGTCTATGTCACCTCAAAAGGTTTGAGGAGGCCAGGGGAGTCCTTTCTTCCTATCTTTTTTCATTCCCGGATGATAAATTTAAAGGGGAAGGTTATTACTGGCTCGGTGAGGCAAATTATTATCTGGAAGATTTCAATAGAGCTATTAGTAATTACCAAAAAGCAATAAAGGTAGCCCCCAAGGACAGGTGCGCGGCATTGGCTTATTATGGCATTGGATGGTCTCATTACAAGCTCGGGCAATACAGTCAGAGCTTAAAGGCCTTTTCTTATTTTCGGGAATATTTTTCCAGGAATTCCCTGATTGATTCCTGTATCTTCAGGATGGGGCGGGCGTATGCCCGGCTGGGGGAAGACGCTAAAGCCATTAAACAATATGAAGTATTAGTGGAAAGTTTTCCTCAAAGCAAATGGGTAGATGATGCCTGGTTTTGGAAGGCCTATTGTCTACTTAGAACAGGAAAGTTTAAATCGGCCATTTCGGCCTATAAAAAGATTTTAAGTGCCGACAAAGAGAATAGTCTATCCAATTACGCGCGCTATGGAGTTGCCTGGTGTTATCTGAGCTTAGGTAACTATAAAAAGGCGATAACTGAATTCGAAGAGGTTGCTAAGTTAGATACTGATAGTTGCCTGAAGGTCGATTCGCTGATAAATATTGGTGATTGTTGGTTGAATCTCGATGAATTACAAAAGGCGATAGATGTTTATGATATTGTCTTGAAGGATTATCCAACATCTGATTTAGCCGATTATGCCCAGTATCAATTAGGCCAGGCCTTTTATAAAAAAGGGGAGTTTGCCTCGGCTGTCGGCGCGTTCCGGGGGGTAATCGTGAATTTTCCCCAGAGCGATCTTTTGGACAAAGCCCAATATAAAATAGGCTGGTCATATTTTAAGCAAAAAGATTGGGCCGGGGCCGGTGAGCAATTTCAAAGAGTCATTGATGACCATTCTTCTACTGATCTACAACGAGAAGCATTATTTCAGGTGGGGAGCTGCTTCTATAACAATGCCGAATATGGCAAGGCCCTTAAGATTTTTAAGAAATTGGCTCAGAGTAATCATCAGGATGACCATTCCAGGGAGATAGCCTCTAAGGCCAATTATGAAATTGGTTGGTGCTACTGGCAGATGCGCAAAGAAGACGAGGCGATAAAGGCCTTCAAAGACCACCTGGCCGACTTTAGAAATTCGCCTCTTAACGGAGATATATTATTTTGGTTAGGCAAGTATAGCTATCGTAATGGTCAATTCGCAAAGGCCCAGGAATATTTTAGCAGGTTGCTGGATAATTTGCCCAATCATGAATTGGCTGATGACGCGTTTTATTGGAAAGGATGGGTTTTTTACAAAAATAACGATATGGGGAGCGCGCTTGAGCAATTTAAGAATATGATTGTCCATTACGAGAATAGCGAATTAATCGGTGATGCATTATTCAGAGTGGGAGATATCCTGACCGGGCGAAAAGAATATAGAGAGGCGATTAGCTATTATCAAAAAGCCCTGGCAAAATCAGAGGGCGCTGTTAAGGCCGAGATACAATTCCGCATTGCCCGTTGTTATCAAAGTCAGAAAAATTTAGACCAGGCAAAGATTGAATATCTCAAGGTTGCTTATCTTTACCCTGAGCATATATCCTGGGCCGTAGAGGCAAAGATCCGCGCCGCTTATATATTTGAACAGGAAGAGAGATGGGGTGAAGCCACAACTATTTATGAAAAGCTCGCCTCTACCGAACTAAAAGAGGCCCAGTATGCCCAAAAACGGCTGGAGTGGATTAAAGACAATATCCTGGCGTTAAGCGATGATGCGTCCAGGAAGATAATGGAAACCGAGTTAGAAAATCCTGAACTCAAGATGCCGGAATTGGTTATTCCCCAGACGGAATAAAGTGGTTAACAGGAGGTAAATAATATGGTTGGCGTAATTCAAAGAGGCGGTCCGTTGATGTATTTGATACTTTTTTGTTCGATCATTGCCCTGGCCGTAATAATTGAAAGGTTATTTCATTTCTACCGGGCCAAAATCGATACCCAAGATTTTCTTAAAGACATTTTTAATTCGATTAAGGGAAATAAAATTGTGGAGGCGATCGAGGCCTGTGATAAAACTCCCGGTCCGATTGCTCATATTCTAAAAGAAGGAATTTTGAAACATGATAGGCCGCGGGAGGAGATAAAAGAGACCCTTAACGACGCTGCCCTCCACGAGGTTCCCCGGCTTGAGAAGAATTTGGGGGTTTTGTCTACAGTCGCGCACATTACACCGTTGTTGGGATTATTGGGGACAGTCAGTGGAATGATAGCGTGTTTTCAGGTAATTCAGGAAAAGGCCTCCGCCTTTAATCCGGTAAACCCGGGTGATCTGGCTGAGGGTATCTGGGTGGCATTGATTACCACGGCTGCCGGATTGACCGTCGCTATCCCTGCGCTTGTAGCATACAATTATTTAGTCAGCCGGGTAAATAGATTTGTTCTGGATATGGAAAAAAGTTCGATTGAGTTGGTAAATATGCTGTTGGCAAGAAGTAAAAGCTAGAGAGGTCAGTAAATGGAGTCTTTGAGGTTCAAACGCCACCTAAAATTGGATGAAGGTCGTTTAGATATTACCCCTCTGATAGATGTTGTCTTCTTGCTGCTGATATTTTTTATGCTTACTTCAACATTCGTACTTCAGCCGGCAATCAAGGTAAAATTACCCAAGGCTGTTACTTCTGAGGCACTTAAGGAGAAGAATCTGATTATAATCATCACTGCCGCCGGAAAGATATACCTGGATAATGAGGTTATTTCGGCAGATGAATTAAGTTCCAGGCTTGAAAAAGCTGCCCGGGATGATCGGGCAGTCCTTATTAAGGCGGACCAGAAGATTTCATTGGGCGGGGTAGTTGAAATCTGGGACTTATGCAGGGATGTCGGCATAAGCCAGGTAAGCATAGCCACAGAGCCGTAATATGATCTTATTTAAAGGTAGAATTTTCAGACTGGCGTTGTTGATTTCTATTGCCTGGCACCTGCTTTGGATGTACGGCATAAGGGTGGAATTATTTTCGCATCCGAATAAACAAATAGAATATCCGGCAATCTCTTTTTTGGGTCCGATACTGGAAGAGACCATTTTTAAAAAAGAGCCAAAAATCAATCTGCCATCTTCAATTAACACGCTGTCCGACAAGGGGCTGGTTACTGATAATTTAGATCTGCGAAGCTGGTTATTAAACAGGGCCGCTATTCGCAGGATTGCCCAATTTAAAGATCCGGACAGGAATTTTCCGGCGCGGTTGCCGGGTATTTCAAATAAGCGTTTGCCGCCTTCAACTTATCAATCGGGATTATGGAAGGAGACCCTCCAATCCAAATCTTCCCCGGGAAACGGGCAAATCGACGGCCCTGTTAAAGAGAGGACAGTTCTTTATCGACCGTCTTTGCCTGATTTGCCTGATTGGTTGAAAGAAGAAAAACTTCGCTTGAATATAGAGATTAAGTTTTGGGTTTCTCCGGATGGTCTGGTAGAGTACGCCGAACCACTGATTTCCTGTGGTTATCCGGAGGTAGACCTTTTGATGGTTAGGTATCTCGATAAATGGCGATTCCAGCCCTTAGCGGGGAACCTGGATGGTCTGGATGGTGAACAAGGTCAGTGGGGAGTTGCCAAGCTTTTTCTGTATGATAAGGATTGATTTACCAATTGCTATCGCGGCATATCTGTTTATTCTGGTAATCGGTTTTTTGATTATCTGGCTAATGTCGGACCACACCAGAAAAGGCAAGACAGATGACGGAAAAAAGAATTATATGTGGCAATGTTCGGTTTGCACTCATGTCTATACAGCGGATAAAGAACAGGATATATCAAGGTGCCCTAACTGCAGGAGTTACAATAAGAGAGGGGGTAGAGTATGATAACTCGAATTGGAATAGTGGCGGGTGATATCTGGCATCTTTTAGAAAACGAAAAGGAAATGGCATTATCATCTATGATTTCGCAGATAGGCAAGTCCCGGGAGATTGTTCTTATGGGTTTAGGCTGGCTGGCCAGGGAAGGTCATATTATCCTGAGAGAGGACGAAGGAAACTATATAGCCAGTCTGCGTAAAAGAACTGCATGAAAAGATATTTTTTCCTTAGCGCGTTGTTGATATTGTTATTTATTTTGGCGATAACTTTTTGTTCGGAGGATGCCTTGTCCGGGGAGAATCAGAAAAAAGAGGGGAATTCAAAAAAGGTAGTTCGCCGGCCGGTAGTAAGCGGAGCATTTTATCCATCGAATCCGGCTGTGCTCCGGAAAATGATAAATGATTTCTTAAAGGCGGCAGACCCTCCTGAAATTAAAGGGAGATTGATCGGGCTGGTAGAACCTCACGCCGGTTACGTCTATTCCGGCGGGGTAGCGGCTTATGGATATAGTCTTTTAAAAGGAAGGAAGTTTGAAACAGTAGTGGTTATCGGGGCCAGTCACCGTTTAAATTACCCGGGGTCTTCTATCTATAATATCGGTGGCTACAAAACACCTTTGGGTGTTGTCCGGCTTGATAAAAAGCTTTGCGATATGATAATGGCTCAAGACCAGAGCATAACCTATTATGCTCCACTCCACCGGGAGGAACATTCAGTAGAGGTAGAGATACCTTTTTTGCAGGTAACGTTGGGAGACTTTTCCCTGGTGCCGATTGTTATGGGCGAGTCTTCGGCAGAGGCCTGCCGGAGATTGGCCGGTGCCCTAACTAAGGCATGTAAAGGGAAAAATGTTTTGTTTATTGCCTCCAGCGATATGTCGCATTATTACAAATATCCTATTGCCAATCTTGTTGATAAAAAAACAAACAGGATTATTGAGGAATTTTCTCCCTCCAAACTTTTGGATAAATTAGCCAGCGGTGAGGCAGAGATGTGTGGCGGGGCACCAGTGGCGACTGTGATGATGGTGGCTAAGAACCTTGGCGCTAATAAGGCAACGGTGCTTAATTACGCCAATTCCGGAGATGTAACCGGGGATAAATCGCGGGTAGTCGGCTATTCAGCGATTGCGTTCTTTGCAACCGCGGAGGACGCAGAGGATGCAACCGCGGAGGATGCCGGTTATCTGAGCGATGAGGGCAAGAAGGAACTTTTAAAGATTGCCCGGCAAGCAATAGTTGGTTACTTCGATTCAGGTAAGGTCCCGGAATTCGAAGTGAAAAATGAGGAGTTGAAACGAAAAGGCGGTGCCTTTGTCACCTTGAAGAACTCCGGCCGTTTGCGGGGTTGTATTGGCAATTTTAGGTCTGAGGAGCCGTTGTATGTAACAGTTTCTAAAATGGCTGTCCTGGCGACGTCCGATAGCCGCTTCATCTCTTCGCCGGTAACTAAACAGGAATTGGCCGATATTGATATAGAGATATCTGCCCTTTCTCCTTTAAGGAAGATAAAGAGCATTGATGAAATCGAGATGGGTAAGCACGGTATCTATATTGCCAGGGGCTTCCGTAACGGTTGTTTTCTTCCCCAGGTAGCTGCTGAAGCCGGATGGACCAAGACAGAATTTTTAGAACACTGCAGTTCAGATAAAGCGGGGCTTTCCCCGGATGCCTGGAAGGAAAAGGGGACTGAGATATTCGTATTTACTGCCGAGGTATTCGGCGAAAAAGATGAATAATGGGGACGGGGCAACAACCAATCGGCGGCCTGTCCCAGCTTTGTGCGGCGGGGTGTCCCCGCGACAAATATATATAAAGTTATCCACAACAGTAGTGCGGGCTTAAGCCCGCACTACTAAAAAATTAGCGGAGATTAGCGTATTATGAATCAGCAGCGCAGAGAGAGGATAGCCGAGGTAATCCGGCAGGAAATATGTGATATCATCCAGAATGTGAGCAGGGACCCCCGGATTGGTTTTGTTACGATTACCAGGGTTAAGGTGAGCGGTGATGTGAGATATGCCGATGTTTATTATACCGTGCTCGGGAAGGACAAGGATAAAGTGAGCAGCGAGATAGCCCTTCGAAATTCGGCCGGTTACCTGCGTAGGGAAATTGGGCAAAGGCTGAGCCTGCGTTTTATACCAGAAATCAGATTCAGGTTTGATAAATCAATAGAGTACTCCGCCCATATAGATGAGGTATTAGAAAGGTTAAAGGAAGAAAAATGAGCAGGAGCAGGAGTATAGATGAGATTATTGGGATAATAAATAAATACGACAGTTTTCTTATTACCTCTCATATTAATCCCGATGGTGACGCAATTGGAAGCCAATTCGCCTTAAAATCCCTTTTAGAGCAGAAAAAAAAGAAGGTGACTGTGGTTAACGCTGAGCCGGTTCCTTCCGCCTATGGTTTTCTTGGAAAGTGGATATGTCCCGGCGAGCTAAAACAAAAACCGGATTTTGAGGTTGCTATTATCCTGGATTCTTCCAATCTACTCCGTCTGCCCGAGGCAGTCCTGTCTTTATTGTTGGATAAGTTTCTGGTTAATATTGACCACCACATTAGCAACGAAAAATTTGGCCGCCTGAACTGGGTAGACCCCGAGGCTTCAGCGGTGGGCGAGATGATTTATCATCTTTACGGAAAAATGGATTGTAAGATTTCCAGAGATGGCGCCCTGGCGCTATATGTGGCCATTTTAACCGATACAGGATTATTCAGATACGCCAATACAGATAGCAGCACTCATGATATAGTCAGCCACTTAATTAAATTAGGAATAAATCCCCAGGAAGTCGCCGAGAAGATTTACGAGGTTAATTCTTTAGCCAGTATTAGATTGTTGGCCCTGGCGCTTTCCACCATAAAGATAGATGATACCGGCCGGATCGGCTGGTTGTACGTGAGAAATGATATGTTGGAAAAGACCGGTACTTTGCTCCAGGATACCGAGGATTTTGTGAACTATGTCCGCTCGCTTCACGGATTGAAAGTAGCCATTTTTTTTAGTGAAACCAAAAACAAAGATGAAATCAAAGTGAGTTTTAGGTCAAAGAATAAAACGGACGTTAACGCCATAGCTAAAAATTTTCAGGGAGGAGGACATCCTCAGGCAAGCGGCTGCCGGATTAAGGGCAAACTGGATGAGGTTATTCCTTTGGTGATAACTGAGGTACAAAAGACATTAAAGCAAAATCGGCAAAGAAGAGATGAATGATAAGATAAACGGCATATTGGTTGTTGACAAGCCTTCCGGATTTACCAGTCATGATGTGGTTGATTTCATCAGGCGAAGGTTTAAAATCAAAAAGGTGGGTCATGCCGGCACGCTTGACCCTTTGGCTACCGGTGTTTTGGTTATTTTATTAGGTAAGGCGACAAAACTGTCCAGCCAAATAATGAAGGATAATAAGGAGTATGAAGTAACCCTCAAGCTGGGTGTCACAACCGATTCAGGAGATGCTGCCGGTAGGATTATTTATAGTTCGGACAAGGTTAGGGTAGAAAGAAAAAATTTTGAAAAGATTGTTAAAACCAGGTTTCTGGGCGCAATCGAACAGATACCTCCGATGGTCTCGGCGTTGAAACACAAAGGGAAGCGGCTTTATGAACTTGCCCGCCGGCATATAGAGGTTGTCCGTCAGCCGCGCGCGATTCATATTTATGAGATAGAAATTAAAAAATTCGACCCTCCTTTTATTGATCTCCGGGTAGTAAGTTCCAAAGGCACTTATATCAGAACACTTTGTACCGATATCGGTAAGGTCCTGGGATGCGGGGGGCATGCCGCTAAGATGCGCCGGGCCAAAAGCGGCCCATATTTGCTTGAGGAGAGTATTACGATAGACCAGCTGAAAAAGATGACCAGAGATGACCTAAAAAAGGTGATTAAGAGAACTGATGGAAGTTATTTATGGCTTAGAAAAGATAAACAGGAAACTTGAAGATTCTTTAATCACTATCGGCACGTTTGATGGTATTCATGTCGGTCATCAAAAGATTATTAACCAGGTAATTAATCGTAGCCGCCAGACCGGAGGGAACAGCACTGTTTTAACGTTTAACCTCCATCCTCTCAGAATGATAACTCCGGGCAGTACTCCCCCGCTTTTGAGTTCTGAAAGACATAAGATGAAGTTGCTGGATGAATTAGGCGTTGCCAGGTGTGTATTAATCGATTTCAGGAGAAGTTTTTTTTCTCTCGCCCCGGAGAATTTTGTCAAAGACGTATTGGTTGATACCCTGGGTGTCAGTGAGCTATTTTTGGGAAATAATTATCGTTTTGGAAAAGACCGGTCAGGCGATATTAACCTGATGGAAGAGCTGGCCAATAAATATTCTTTTCGGCTCCACAGAGTGAAATTAATCAGGATCGGCGGAGGAGTCGTCAGCAGCAGTAGAATTCGCTTACTATTGTTACAGGGCAAACTAAAGGAGGCATCGAGATTTTTAGGCCGCCCCTTTTCTATTCTGGGACGGGTGGTAAAAGGGAGTGAACGCGGACGTTTGCTGGGATATCCAACCGCCAACATTAATGTCCACCACGATCTTGTTCCTCTTAGCGGTGTCTATGCGGTGAAAATGAAGTTGGATGATAAGTTCCATAAGGCAATAGTTAACATTGGTTCCCGCCCCACATTTGCCTTTGATGTTAAAGGCAGCGCGGAACCGACGGTTGAGGTTCACATCTTCGATTTTAGTGAATCAATATATGGTCGCGAACCCGAGATTATCTTTATTGATAAAATACGCAACGAAAAGAAATTTACCAGCAAGGAGGAGTTAATCCGCCAGATCAGGATAGACGAACAAAAGGCAAAGAAAATAATCGAGTGAAGGTTTCTTTACAGGACGTCTGAGGTGTGGTAAACTATCGCCAACAGGTTAATCAGGCAACCGGCTAACATGTGAAAGAGGAGCATTGAGATGAAATTAAACAAAGAAGAAAAAACCAAGGTAATCAAAGACTACAAGAGCCACGATAAAGATACCGGCTCCAGCAGTGTCCAGATAGCTCTCTTAACCAAGAGAATAAATGACCTTACCGAGCACTTTAAGTTTCACAAAAAAGACCATCATTCAAGACGGGGTCTTTTAAAGCTGGTCAGCCAGAGAAGGCGATTATTGAATTACTTAAAAAGGAAAGAGCCGGAGAAATATAGCAAGATTATTAAAGAATTAGGCCTCAGGAGATAGGCAAGTGATGGTTCCAGCTAAGCGGAGAGGAGAAGAAAAAATGACGGAAAAAGTAAAGACACTTAAAGTAAAGACACTTCTTGGGAAAGAGGATTTGATTATTGAAACAGGTAAGATGGCGAAACTGGCAAATGGCGCGGTTACTGTCCAGTATGGAGGTACCGTGGTGCTGGTTACGGTGGTAGTATCTAAAGAGGCAAGGGAGGAAATTAGTTTTCTTCCTTTGACCGTTGAATATAGAGAAAAGACCTCTGCGGCCGGGAAGATTCCGGGTGGTTTCTTCAAGAGAGAAGGCCGGCCTTCCGAAAAGGAAATACTGTCTTCCAGATTAATCGACCGTCCCCTAAGGCCTCTTTTTCCTAAGGGTTTTGCTAACGAGATTCAGATTATTGCTACAGTCTTGTCTGCTGATGAAGAAAATGACTCTGACTATCTTGCCCTGATCGGCGCCTCGGCTGCTCTGGGGATATCGGACATACCCTTTCCCGAATTGGTCGGAGCGGTGAGAGTAGGAAGGGTGGACAATAATTTCGTTGTCAGCCCCGGTTTTTCAGAATTAAGCAACAGCGATTTGAATCTAATAGTAGCAGGGACTAAGAATGGGGTGACCATGCTGGAAGGCGGCGCCAATCAGCTTGATGACGAAACAATGCTGGAGGCAATAGAGTTTGGATATCAACAGCTCCGCAACGTAATCGAGTTAGAGGAGAAATTGATTGCGGGTTGCCGGAAACCGAAGAGAAAGATCGAACTCAAAAAAATGGATGAAGAATTTTATCAGAAGGTAAAAAAATTAGCGCAGGACAAATTGGATGAAATAATTAAAATAGAATCAAAAGATCAAAGAGGAGAATTGGTAGATGTTTTATGCAGTCAACTGACCGAGAAGTTGATTGATGAGAATTCCCAGTGGACAGAAAATGATGTTGAGCTTGCCCTGGAAAAGATTGAGCGTGAAAAAGTAAGGCAGATGATTATTGATAAAGGTATCAGAGTGGGCGGACGCGACCGTAATTCCATCAGGGAGATTAGTTGCGAGGCGGGGTTTTTACCCAGAACCCACGGCTCTGCTCTTTTTAGCCGGGGCCAGACCCAGAGTCTGACTACCGCTACTCTGGGGAGCCGGCTGGATGAGCAAATGATAGACGCATTGCAAGGGGTTTCCTATAAGCGGTTTATGTTACATTATAGTTTTCCTCCGTTCAGCGTTGGTGAAGTTCGGCCGATGCGCGGCCCGGGAAGAAGAGAGATAGGACATGGGGCGCTGGCCGAGAAGGCTATAAAGCCGGTTATGCCCTCGGAAGACGAGTTTCCTTACACCGTCAGGTTGGTTTCTGATATTCTGGAATCAAACGGCTCTTCCAGTATGGCGACCGTCTGTGGCGCATCGCTGGCCTTAATGGATGCCGGTATTCCGATAAAAACAGCAGTGGGCGGAATAGCGATGGGGTTGGTTAAGGAAGGCGATAAGTCTGTATTGCTTACTGACATTATTGGCCTGGAAGACCATTTCGGAGATATGGATTTTAAAGTTGCCGGAACATCACGGGGGGTTACGGCTATTCAGTTAGATATGAAGATAAACGGAATTTCCATCCAGATTATCAGGCAGGCCGTGAAGGAGGCTAACACAGCCAGGATGTTTATCCTGGAAAAGATGAATCAGACCATATCCAAGCCAAGAGAATCTCTTTCTTCGTATGCGCCCCGGATTGTTACCGTCAAAGTAAACCCCAATAAAGTGGGAGAGGTAATCGGCCCGGGCGGCAAGGTCATCAGAAAGATTCAGGATGATACGGGCGTCAAGATTGAGGTTGAAGACGAAGGTAAGATAAACGTAGTTTCGGTCGACCAACAATCATGTGAGCGGGCGGTAGAAATAATTAAAAAATTGACTGAGGAAGTGGAAGTGGGAAGGATATATTCAGGAAAAGTCAGGAAAATAACCAAATTTGGAGCATTCTGCGAAGTCCTGCCCGGTCAGGATGGCCTGATTCACGTATCTGAGCTGGACCGGGGATACGTTAAGCGGGTTGAAGACGTTCTGAAAGAAGGAGACCGCGTGCGAGTCAAGGTAATCGGTGTTGATGAACAGGGGCGAATCAAGCTTTCGCGAAAACAGGTTATGGAGGAAGACGAAAATAAGGGAGATTCAAAGGGAGATTCTAAGGAAGATTCAAAGGAAGATTCAAAGGGAGATTCTAAGGAAGATTCAAAGTAAATGGATATAGATATAGCTGCCCGCAAGATAGAGCTGGAAGTCCGGCTCACTGAAGAAGCCAAAACAAAAGGTATTCCCCTCCCTTCTTACTCAAGAGAAGGCGATGTCGGGATAGACCTTCGGGCAGTAAAAGAGACCGGCATTTCTGCCGGTCAGAGAATAGTGGTGCCGACCGGCGTGCATGTCTCTATACCCTTCGGTTTTGTAGGCCTGATTAAAGACCGCAGCGGACTGGCCGCTAAACATGGAATACACATAATGGCCGGGGTGATAGACCCGAATTATAGAGGCGAAGTAAAAGCGGTGGTTTTGAATACCAGTGGCGAGGAATATAATATTGCGACAGGAGAGCGTATTGCCCAGATGTTAATTTTACCGCTAGCGCGTGTGAACATTGTCGAAAAAGACAAGCTTGATGTTACTAACCGGAATGAAAATGGTTGGGGAAGTAGTGGAAAGGATTGAACGAATAAATCGCATAACGGGCTTACTTTTAATTACCACCACTATCCTGATTGTTTTAGCTTTGGTCTCACATAACTCCGCTGATACAAATCTGCTCACATCTTATCCGAATTCGAACCTCTCTAATTTTGTCGGCCGGGCCGGAGCTTATGTTTCCCAGATTCTTTTCTTGCTTTTGGGCGCCGGCGCCTTTTTAATTCCCCTTCTTACCGTTGCTTGGGGAGTTCGGAAGCTAAGCGGCAGAGAAAAGGAAATAGAAAGGCCGGCTGTTAAAATACTGGGCAGTATTATTCTGTTGATATCTATTTCGGCAATATTCAGTTTAGCGGGGGTTGGAACTTCCGGAGCCGCGATTGATAGAATAAGCAGGGGTGGAATTATCGGCTTTCGATTTTCAGGGTTGAGCGCTGCCTATTTCGGAGTCATTGGTTCTTACGTAATTTTAGTTACTTTATTTATTTTGTCTGTTTTTTTAATTAGCGGGTCGTTCTTTTTTTCCTATTTACCTTCTCTGGCCAAGAGCTTAAAAGACAAGATTGCCGGATGGAGTAAAGAGAGGTCAATAAATAAAACACGAGCCCCGTTTAAGCCAGGTCCGCTCAGGTCAAGTCCGAAAATTATGCCCCAGGTTGAGACTAAAAGCGAAATAAAGCCGGTCATTAAACATTCGGTTGTCAGGCCTCCCCTTAGGCCTGCCGTTGCCAAGACCAGCACTTCTCCCGGCAAATATAACCTGCCTTCCTTAGATCTTCTGGAGTCTCCGCCACCGATAGAAAAGAGAGAGATTGTTGATGATTTGAACGCAAACGCCAAAGTCTTAGAAGGGACCTTAAGGGATTTTGGGATAGAGGTGAAGGTTGCCGAAATCAACCGCGGACCGGTTATCACCCGTTATGAGATATTGCCTGCGCCGGGCGTAAAGGTTAATCGGATTGTGGCGTTAAGCGAGGACCTTGCCCTGGCGATGAAGGCCAGGTCGGTCCGGATAGTCGCGCCTATACCCGGAAAAGCAGCAGTGGGGATTGAAGTGCCCAACAGCATTACTACTCTGGTCTATCTAAAGGAAATCCTTGAGTCTTCCGAGTGGGAAAAATCTCCATCTAAATTAAAACTGGCTCTTGGTAAGGATATCGCGGGAATTCCTATTGTTGGTGACCTTTCGACAATGCCCCATCTGTTGATTGCCGGGGCAACCGGCAGCGGCAAGACCGTTTGTGTCAATGCAATAATCGTTGGGTTATTATTCAGCCTTTCGCCTGATAAGATAAAATTTTTGATGGTTGACCCCAAGAGGGTAGAACTGGCAATTTTTAATGACCTGCCCCATTTACTCTGTCCGGTTGTTACCGAACCCTCTAAGGTGGCCGGCGCATTGAACTGGGTAGTGGAGGAAATGGAAGAGCGCTACAGGACCTTTGCTAAATTAGGGGTCAGGAATATAGATGTATATAATCAGAAATTGAATGCGGGAAAAGTGGCATTGAACGGCGAAGCCCTGAAGCCTTTACCTTACCTGATGGTTATTATTGACGAGCTGGCTGACCTGATGGTGGTTGCGCAGGAAAAAATAGAAAATCATGTCACCCGGCTGGCTCAGCTTTCCCGGGCGGTGGGCATACATATTGTTTTAGCTACCCAGCGGCCATCGGTAGATGTAATCACCGGCGTAATAAAGGCCAATTTCCCGGCGCGCATATCTTTTAAGGTAGCTTCCAAAGTGGATTCGCGCACGGTCCTGGATGCCAACGGCGCTGATAAACTTCTGGGTAATGGTGACCTCCTTTTTTTAAAGCCCGGTATTTCCAAGCCCATCCGCGGCCAGGGCACTTTACTTTTTGATAAAGAAATAGAAAGAGTGGTTAATTTTCTTAAATCGCAGCAAGGGCCGCAGTATAACGAGGAGGTTCTTAACTCCTTTGAGGAAAAGGCCAAGCGGTCATACTTTGAAGAGGACGAATTGTTTGGCGAGGCGGTGAAGATGGTGCTGGAGACAAAGCAGGCATCAGTATCTATGCTTCAGCGAAGGATGCGTCTGGGTTATACCCGGGCCGCTCGATTGATAGACGCAATGGAAGAGAAAAGGATAGTGGGGTCTTACCGCGGTTCAAGACCGCGAGAGATATTGATTAGTAACTGGGAAGAAGAGAAAAATGAAATCAATAGGTAAAACGTTAAGGAAGGCCAGAGAGAAAAAAGAATTATCTCTGGAAGAAGTATCCTCCCAGACCAGGATTCATCATAATGTGCTGCGAGATTTAGAAGACGGTAACTTCCATCTTTTGCCCAGTCCGACCTATGTCAAGGGATTTCTGAAGAGATATGCCGAGTATCTGGGTCTGCAAAGCGGTCCGCTGATTGACCAATACCTTTCCACTCATCCGCAGGAACCGGAGCAGATTTTAGTTTTGAGGGGAAAGAAGATTCCGCGTCTTCGTTTGGGCAAATTTGTCATAGCAGGAACGTTGGTTCTGATTCTGGCGATTATCCTGATTTCCGGATTTTTTGCTGTCAGGGCATTACTGTCGCGGAAATCAGCCCGGCCAGCGCAAGCTCCCGAACAGATGGTTTCTTCCGCCAAGACCGGGTCCGCCGGTGTTAAAAAATCAATATCCGCGCCGGTTGTATCGGTTAAAAAGGTAAGCGGGCCGTTGAGATTGGAGGTTTTTGCCGAAAAAGATGGGTGGTTGGAGGTAAGATGCAACGGTAAATTGTTTTTCCAGGGTGTGCTTTCAAAGGGGAGCAGGGAAATATGGCAGAGCGAAGATGAGATTAGATTGCGAATTGGAGATGCCGGAGCCTTTAGATTGAATTTGAACGGCAACTCATTGGGAAAATTAGGCAAAGAAGGTGAGATTCTAAGAGAAGTTGTTTTGACTAAGGAAGGAATGGAGGTAAATCCCAAATCCAGGTAGTTGGTCAATTGGTTCGCCGGTTTGCCTGCCCACTAACCCGTTAACCAATCAACCAACATAGATTTGGGATTTTTCGTTTACAATGATTAAAATTGGTATGTTGAGTCTAGGATGTCCCCGCAATCTGGTCGATTCTGAAATAATGCTCGGTCTGTTAAAAAAGGGCGGTTATAAAATCGTTGATGAGGTAAGGCGTTCAGATATAGCCATAGTAAACACCTGCGCCTTTACCGAAGCAGCGAAGAAAGAATCCATTGATGCTATCCTGGAACTGATTCGGTTGAAAAAGCAAGGCCGGCCTAAAGCCCTGATAGTCAGCGGTTGTCTTACTCAGCGATATAAGAAAAAATTGTTTAATGAATTAAAAGAAGTAGACGCTTTTGTGGGAACCGGCAATTATGACAGGATCAGCGACATAAGCAAAAAGGTCCTTGACGGCAAAAGGGTGTTTGAGGTAGGTGAGCCGGTTTTTATCTATAATCATTCTACCCCGAGGCTTTTTATTACCCCCAAACATTTTTCTTATCTTAAAATATCCGAAGGATGCAGCCACTGTTGCAGTTTTTGCGCAATCTGGAAGCTTCGCGGCAGATATCGCAGCAGGTCGATTGATTCTATTATCAAAGAGGCCCGCGGGTTGTCCGGGAAAGGTGTTAAAGAAATTAACCTGATTAGCCAGGACAGTACTTCTTTCGGGAGGGATAGTTATAGTCAATTCAGATTGGCGGATTTGCTTGAGGAATTGGCCCGTTTAAATTGTATTCCCTGGATTAGACTGCTTTATACCCATCCGGCCCATTTCACCGACAGGTTGATAGAGGTGATTTCCGCCTACCCCGGCATCTGTAAATATATTGACCTGCCGATTCAGCATATTAATGATAAAATCTTAAAGAGAATGGGGAGAGGAATAGGTAAAAAAGAGATTTTAAATCTAATAACCAAGCTCAGAAAGAAAATTCCAGGGTTGGTTCTTCGGACCACTCTGATAGTTGGTTTTCCCGGTGAAAGCGAAAAACAGTTTAAGGAACTATTAGACGTTATGAACGAGGTGAAATTTGAAAGGTTAGGGGTCTTTATTTATTCCCGGGAAGAAGGAACACCGGCGGGTAGTTTTTCCGGCCAGATTTCCAAGGCCGCAAAAAAGGAACGTTTTGACCGGGCGATGAGCTTACAGCAGGATATTTCCAGCGGTATCAACCAACGCCTTTTAGGCAAGAAAATGGAGGTTTTGGTCGATGAAATAGATGCCGGTGAACCGGGTCTGGTTATCGGCCGTTCCTATTCGGATGCCCCGGAGGTAGATGGCCAAATTTTTGTAAAGACAAGAAGAAAAGATATTAAACCGGGAGATTTCCTGCAGGTTAAAATAGATGATGCTCGCGAATATGACCTGGTAGGTGAGGAATTATGAACTTACCCAATAAATTGACTATTCTGCGTATTATTTTAACGTTCGTCTTTATGTTCTTTCTATTTTCAAAATGGTTTCTCGCTAAATATTTAGCGCTGTTGATTTTCAGCCTTGCCTGTCTGACCGATTACTATGATGGTTATATTGCCAAAAAAAGAGGTTTGGTTAGCATTTTTGGAAAACTGATGGACCCGGTGGCCGACAAGATATTGTTGATTGCGGCATTTCTGGCCTTTGTCGAATTGAAGATTGTACCGGCCTGGATGGTGGCGGTGATAATTCTTCGGGAGTTTATCATCACCGGTATGAGATTGGTGGCGATGTCTAAGGGAAGTGTGTTGGCGGCCGATAGGTGGGGTAAACATAAGACAGTGTCCCAGATGCTGACCATATTTTCCATTCTAATTTTCCTGGTATTTAAGGAAACGTCTTTAAGGTATTTCCAGTCCTGGAATTTATCATACGAGATTTTATGCAACTGGATTATATTCATCCTGATGTGGATTACGGTAATCCTGACACTCATTTCCGGTTTTTTGTATCTCTGGCAAAACAAGAAATTATTCAATGCGAACTCTGATTAAATTAATATCATCCTGTTTTTTTCTGGGGTATTTTCCATTTATGTCGGGGACGCTGGCGTCCCTTGCCGGAGTAGGGTTATACCTGTTAATCAAGGATAACAGCCAGCTTTATATTGCATCGGGCCTGATTATAACGGTTCTCGGCTTTCTGACCTGCGGGAAAGCAGAGGATATCTTCGGAAAAAAAGATTCCCGAAAGATAGTTATTGATGAACTGGCCGGAATGCTGATTGCCTTATATCTTTTGCCTTTTAAACTATCATATGTAATAACCGCCTTTATTATCTTTCGGATTCTGGATATATTTAAGCCTTATCCCTTGAGAAGGATTGAAAATTTAGGGGGCAGCCGCGGAGTGATGCTGGATGATATCGGAGCGGCAGTCTATACTAATATTATAATGCAGGTAATGGTGAGATATTTTATCAGATGAAAATTAAAATTTATTCTTTGATACTCCTTTTGTCGTTTCTGTTTGCCGGCTGTGCCGGAAGAGGTGATTCGGCTGTTTTTTATGTTTCCAAGGTGCTGGACGGCGATACTATTCAGCTGTCTAACGGCAGGTGTGTTCGTTATATTGGCATAGATACCCCTGAGGTTAGGGAAAAACAGGGTGAGGACTGGGTATATAAACCGGAAGAGCATGCTCTTGAGGCAAAAGAACTCAACAGGGGATTAGTGGAGGGGAAGGAGGTGAGGCTCGAGTTTGATATAGTCCGGGTCGATAAATATGGAAGATGGTTGGCTTACGTGTTTATAGATGACCGGATGGTGAACGAGGAACTTCTCCGGCAGGGTTATGCCTCCCTTTATACCTATCCGCCTAATGTAAAATATGTGGATAGGTTGGTAGCTGCCCAGCGGGAGGCCCGTCAGAAGAAGAGAGGATTATGGGAGATTTACGAGATTATTACCCCTGAACAGGCCGGACAGCACATTGGAGAATTTGCTACCGTAAAAGGACGGGTGGTAGGCAGCTACCAGTCTTCCAAGGTCACCTTTTTAAATTTTGGAGAGAATTGGCGAGAAGATTTTACAGCGGTGATATTTACCTCAAACCTGAATCAATTTAAAAAGCTGGGGATAGAGCCGGTCAATTATTATAAGGATAAGCAGGTAGAGGTAGTCGGTAAGATAAAGTTTTATAATGGGCCGGAGATAGTTATCAACCATCCTTCCCAGATAAAAGTAGTGGAATAAATAATGGATAAAAAAAGATTCTTTTGGCTCTGGAGTCCTTTAATCGTCTATATGGCATTTATGTGGTTTCTTTCCTCGCAGAGCGGGGACGAGATTCAGCTGCTACCGATTCCTTTTTTGGATAAGGTGCTGCATTTTTTGGAATATCTTATCTTTGGATTTCTTGTGGCAAGGGTAATTTCTCTGCCGGAAGCGAGAAAAGAGAGAATCAGGCTGTTCATTTCGGTTGTAGTCATTGCCCTGATCTGGGGGGCTATCGATGAATTACATCAATCATTTGTCCCCTTGCGCGACGCCAACCTTTTTGATTTAATTGCTGATTGTATCGGAGCAGGTGTGGGCCAGTTCTTCTACAAATTATAATGAAAAGAATCAAATCATTACTTTTAGGGTCTATTGCGGGGTTAGCCAGTTCGGCTCTGGGGATTGGCGGAGGAACAATCTTGGTGCCCGGCTTGACGCTTCTGGTGGGCTATCAGATAAAGAAGGCCGTGGGAACTTCTTTGGTAACGATAGTCCCTGCCGCTTTTGTCGGGATAATTGCGCATTATATTATCCAGCCCGGCAATGTCAAACCGGTTATCGCCTTGTTTGTTATTATTGGTTCGATTACCGGCGCGAGGTTCGGCGCGGCCCTGGTAAATAAGATAAGCAGTAAGAAATTAAGCAGGCTGTTTGCCTTACTGCTCTTGCTTGTAGGCCTGAAATTGACGGGGATAATCAGAATGCCGGTTGAACCGGTTTCGACAGGCGCTATTTATCCCTGGTTGGTTGTCCTCGGCCTGGCCAGCGGTTTGGTTTCGGCCTTGTTTGGTATCGGCGGAGGGATAATAACAGTTCCGGTATTATATTTGTTCTTTGGATTAACAATGCACCAGACGATTAATACTTCACTGGTGGTTGTTCTATTCACTACCTTTGCCGGAGCGGCCTTTCACAGGAAATTCAACAACCTGGATATTGGGTTAATGAAGTTTTTAGTCCCCGCGGCACTGGTCGGAGCGGTTATCGGCGCCATTGTTGCGAATATTCTGCCGGGATATATCTTGAAGATTATTCTTGGAATTATTATGATTTTGTGTTCGGTCAGATTTTGGAAACGGTAGATGGTGGAGTTTAATTTGCGAAACGCGATGAAATTTTTAGTTACGGTAGTTCTGATATTTTTTATCTCTTTTCCTGCCTATGCAGGAGGGGCAGTCAAACTCCCCCAACTTAAATTAAAATTAAAAGGTAACAAGATTAGTTTGGCGCAGGGATATAATGTCTATAGTTACCCTTCCGGTGAAGAAGAATTTACCGGGATAAAAAAGGTCTTGGAGGAAGACATAACAGGTGATGGCAAAAAGGAATACATACTTGCTGTTCAACTGGAAGGCGGCACCTCTCCGGCAAAGTTTACTTATGGTGTTGTCTTGATTTGCCGACGGAGAGCTAATGATTTAGACGTTCAATATCAGATAATTAGCGGAAGCCATTCCCCGGATTTTGAGCTCATTGATGTGAATAAAGATGAGATAAAAGATGTAATTGCCAGTGGGCTTAATTTTCCCAGATGGTCTCATCTTAAGATTGTAAGCTGGCAGGATGGCGAATACGCTTTACTCTGGGACGAAGGGGGCGATGATAATATAATCAGCCAAGTTTTTGAAATAAACGACAACGGAGACGCCCAGATCAAAGTAGGGGTTCCTTCTTATCATTATTCAACCGGGGCAACTTATTGGTATAATAAGGAAAAGTGGGAGACCTGGGTCTGGGATGGAGAGAGTTTCGCTTTAGGCGAACCAGAATAGGAGGCAGGGATGAGCGCAGGGAATATCTACTTGACCTTCGAAGGTCATGAGAAGTTGTTAAAAGAGCTCGAATTTCTAAAGACAGTTCGACGCAGAAATCTATCCCGGGAAATAGGGATAGCCCGGAGCCACGGCGATATAAGCGAGAATGCCGAATATGACGCGGCCAAGGAGGCCCAGGGCTTTAATGAGAAGAAGATTGCCGAACTGGAAGAAAAGTTATCTCGCGCGCAAATACTCGATGACAGAAAAATCGCCAAAGACGAAGCATTACTGGGGGCAACCGTTAAATTAAAAGACCTTGATTCGGGAGAAGAAATTCAATATACCCTCCTGTCGGAATTGGAGGCCGATTTTGCCCAGGGTAAGATTTCCGTAACCTCGCCGGTAGGAAAGGCCTTATTAGGCCATAAAAAGAATGAAATCGTTGAAATAAAGGTTCCGGCGGGAATTTTAAAATATAAGATATTAAAGATATCAAGGAAGGGGGTGAATAAATAATGGCAAAGAAAATTGTTTTGGGTTTTGGAATCGCGGTTGTCTTTGTTGCGGTTGTGCATTATGGCATTTGCACGTTTTTCCCCCTGCCCAATCCAAAAGATTATCAGATCGAAAATTACTGGGAGAGGTATAATGGCGCTCCTCTGGGCGAGAAAGTAGCATTAGAAAAAGAAAAAAATGAAAAGAATACACTTTTTCGGGAAGACCGGCAGCGATGGGCGACTAAATATTTTTATATCGGTTTAGCAATGGGAATCCTGGCGATTGTAATAGCCGGCTTGGTAAAACTGCCGGCTCTCGGTGGCGGCCTGCTGGTCGGAGGTATCCTTACTCTAATTGCGTCCTACGGTCATTATTGGGCGTACATGCCGAACACTTCCAAGTTTTTATCCTTATGCGCGGTGTTCATTGTTTTGCTCTGGGTTGGTTACCGGAAAATAAAGACAACCAGCTGAATCAGCGGCCCAGTTCTGCCTGGTAGAGAGGAGCATAGATAGCGCCGCTGCGAGTAAGGGTGCTTTGGATTAAACTGAGGTGGGTAACTTTTATTGTTGAGGGACTTTTGAATTCGATTGACCCCAATAGATTGGAAAGCTTACCTTTATTTTGGAGAGAGCGAAGGCGTCCAAGCGTAAGGTGGGGATGAAAAGGCCGCTTTTCTTTCTCAAAACCAATTTTTTCAAGCTGGTCCTCCAGGCTTTTGGCTAAATTAATCGTATTTTGAGCGCCTTCTTTAACGCCTGCCCAGATTACTCTGGGGGAGGCAGGGTTTGGAAATGCACCAAGACCTTCCAGGCTCATTTCAAAGGGAACTTGCCCTTTTGCCGTTTTATTCAAAACATCCTTGACTTCTTTTGCCTTTTGTTCGTCAATGCTCCCTAAAAATTTAAGAGTGAGATGGATAGCTTCGGGTTTTATCCATTTTACGTCTGCCCGCGAAGATTTAAGTTCATCGGTTATCTGAGCAAGTTCCGATTTGACAGCGCCGGGAAGCTCTATTGCTATGAATGTTCGCATAAATACCTTTTGACCATATCCAGTCCTGCCTCAGAGGCCTTTAGCTTTATCGCGGCCCTGCCCCCTTTGAAATTGAAGCGCCGGCAGATAGTCTTCTCAGCCGCTGCCAGGGCAATAAATACAAGTCCTATTGGTTTTTCCCGGGTTGCTCCGGTGGGGCCGGCTATACCGGTCAGAGCCAAGCCAAGGTCAGTCCGGGCTAATCTTCTGATTCCTTCGGCCATCAGCCGGGCAACTTCCGGGCTGACTGCGCCCTTCTTTTTTATCAGCCCGCCGGAGATTTTCAGGATGGAAGACTTTGACTGGTTGGAATAGACTATAACTCCCATTTTGAAATAGCTTGAACTTCCCGGGACATCGGTAAGCCGGTTGCTTACCAGTCCTCCGGTGCAGGATTCGGCTGTAGAGATGGTGCGTTTTCGCAACGTTAACAACTCACCCACCTTACCTTCCAGAGTCCGTTCGTTTCTTCCGGTTTTCTTTGAATGTTTAACAGGCATTTTCAACGTCCTTTCACTGGTTATATTATAAGATGTAAAGCCAAAAAGCAAGCGAAAATTTCCTTTACAAGCAGGCGTTTATGTTTTATAATATAACTTCTAACTAAATGAAAATAAGAAGATTCCATAGGTTGTGGTTTAATTTAAGGAGGTATTGCAATGGTTGAAAAAAAGCCGACTAAAGGCAGTTTGGATAAAAAAAAGGCGTTGGACCTGGCCTTAGCCCAGATAGAAAAACAATTTGGCAAGGGTTCAATTATCAAATTAAACCAGGACGGACGCACTGATGTTGAGGCCATACCTACCGGCAGTTTGACTCTGGATTGGGCCTTAGGTGTGGGCGGTGTTCCCCGCGGCCGGGTGATTGAGATATTCGGTTCGGAAGGAGGAGGAAAGACCACCCTTACCTTAAGTATTGTCAGTCAGGTTCAGAAAAAAGGGGGAATAGCGGCCTTTATTGACGCCGAACACGCGGTTGACCCCAACTATGCCGAGAGGTTAGGCGTGAATCTTGACGAACTTTTAATCTCGCAGCCCGATACCGGCGAACAGGCCTTAGAGATAGTTGAAACGCTGGTCAGAAGCAATGCGGTAGATATAATCGTGGTCGATTCCGTAGCTGCCCTGGTGCCCCGGGCTGAAATTGAGGGGGAGATGGGCGCTACTCACATTGGGCTTCAGGCCCGGCTTATGTCTCAGGCATTAAGAAAGCTCACCGCGATTATCAGCAAGTCAAATACCTGCGTTATCTTTATCAATCAAATCAGGATGAAGATAGGAATAATGTTCGGCAACCCCGAGACTACGCCGGGAGGCAGGGCTTTGAAATTTTATTCTTCGGTGAGGATTGATATCAGAAGGATTGGTTCTATAAAGGTCGGAGATGTGATTGTCGGCAGCAGGACCCTGGCCAAGGTTGTTAAAAATAAAGTGGCTCCGCCGTTTAGAAGGGCAGAATTCGATATTATGTTTGACAGAGGCATTTCTTATACCGGCAGTGTCATGGAGCTGGCCTTAAATAATAATATTATGCAGAAATCCGGGGCGTGGTTACTCTATAACGAAACCAAACTCGGACAGGGCAGAGAAAAGGTCAGGGCCTATTTAAGTGAAAATCCAAAGCTCCTGAAGGAAATTGAGGATAAGGTTAGAGAGAAGATAAAAATATAAATATAAATGAAGGCTTCCGAACTCAGACAGAAGTTTCTGGATTTTTTTAAGTCAAAAGGGCACAAGATACTTCCCAGCGATTTTTTAGTTCCCACCAACGACCCTACGCTTTTATTCACTGGCAGCGGAATGAACCAGTTTAAAGAGCAGTTTCTGGGCCATGTTGATGATTTTCGGAGAGTGGCTACCTGTCAAAAATGCCTGCGAACAGTAGACTTAGAAAATGTGGGCCAAAGTCCGGGCCATCATACTTTTTTTGAGATGCTCGGAAATTTTTCTTTCGGAGATTATTTTAAGGAAGAAGCGATTGAATGGGCGTGGGAATTTCTAACCGGTGTCTTGAATATACCTTCCCAACGGCTTTGGGTCTCTGTGTATGACAAAGATAAAGAGGCGCTCAAGGTCTGGAGGGATAAAATAAAAGTTCCGGCTGATAAGATTATCAAGCTTGGCGAGAAAGAAAACTTTTGGCCGTCGGAGGCCCCTTCCAAGGGTCCTAACGGTCCTTGTGGGCCCTGCACTGAGATATTCTTTGACCAGGGCGAAGACGCAGGATGTAGAAAAGCCGGTTGCAATCCGGCCTGCGAATGCGGAAGATTCGTGGAGGTTTGGAACCTGGTTTTTACGCAATTCGACCGCACTCCCCGGGGAGCCCTACAACCGCTCCCCAATAAAAACATTGATACGGGAATGGGTTTGGAAAGGCTTACTGCTGTTGTTCAAGGCGTGAAGAGCAATTTTCAGACAGATTTATTTGAGCCGATTATCGGCTATTTGTCTGAAATAGCAAAGTGCGAATATGGCCAGGATAAACAGAAAGATTGCCACTTTATGGCTATAGCTGACCACATCCGGGCAGCGGCCTTTTTGATTTCCGAAGGGATATCGCCTTCTAATCAGGGACGCGGCTATGTTGAGAGGATGTTAATTAGAAGGGCTATTGGGCATTCTCGCGCGTTAAATATCGGCAAAGAGCCTTTTCTTTATAAGATTATTCCGGTGGTGGCCGAGACAGTCAAGGATTGTTATCCTGAGCTTTTAAAGCAGGAAGAGAGTATCTCCAGGGTTATTCTGTCGGAAGAAAAACGCTTTCAGAGCATCATCGAAGAAGCCGTGCGTATTCAGGGAGAATTGATGTCAACTCTTTCCCGGCAGGGAAAAGAGATTATCCCGGGCGAAGAATGCTTCCGTCTCTACGATACTTATGGGTTGCCGTTGGAGCTGATTGAGACCAATGCTAAACGAAGGGGTTTTAAATTGGACAAAAAGGGTTTTGAGCAAGCAATGTCCAGGCAGCGTCAGCTGTCCCGGGAGGGCTCTCAGATAAACAAAACCATCTTCGCCGGGACATTGGCTATTAAAATCAAGTCAAAAGCCAAAGCCACTAAATTTATCGGTTACGAAAAGGACAGTTCAAAGGCAGCGATTATTCTGATATTAGATAACGATAGATTGGTTGAGAAGGCTGGCCCGGGAGATAATGTCCGGATAGTTTTAGACCAGACACCATTTTATGGAGAGGCCGGCGGACAGGTAGGCGATAGCGGTGTTATTGAAAAAGGCCGGGATTCAGAGATGGAGGTTTCAGAAGCCAGCATAATGGATGGAATAGTCCTGCATCACGGAAGAATTATCAGAGGTTACCTGAAGACCGGTGATAAGATTATTGTATCCGTCGATAAACAGCGCCGAGAGAAAATAGAAAGAAACCACAGCGCTACCCACCTACTCCAGGCCGCCCTGCGGGAGGTCCTTGGTCCGCAAGTCAAGCAGTCGGGTTCGCTGGTTAATGACAAAAAGTTACGTTTTGATTTTACCCATTTTGGAGCGATAACTGAGGCAGAACTTAATCGAATAGAAGAGATAGTAAATCAAAATATCAGAAAGAATATTCCGGTAAAGACTGAGAATATGCCGTTAGCCCGGGCCAGGAAGGAAGGCGCGATAGCGATATTCGGCGAGAAATATAGTGAGGCTGTCCGGGTGTTGATAATTGGCGATTGCAGTAAGGAACTTTGCGGCGGTACGCATGTTGAGGCAACGGGTCAAATCGGGCTTTTTCGGATAACCAGCGAAGGCGCGATAGCGGCAGGCATAAGAAGGATTGAGGCCCTGACCGGCGAAGAGGCCTATTATCAGATGAAAAAGGAGCTGAAGACGATTTCCAAGTTATCGCGGCTGCTGAATACCAATCCGTCCGGCATTACCGGCCGGGCCGAAAAACTTCTCGATGATTTGAAGTCATCTCAAAAAACAATAGAATCTTTGAGAGGGAAGGTTGGCGGGATTGAAGTTGAACATCTAATAAAAGAATCCATTCAGGTTAAACAGACCAGAATAGTTAACGGCCGCGTAGAAGGCGTCGAAGCCAAAGGACTGAGGGCCAGAACCGACTTGATTAGGGAGAAGTTAAAATCAGCGGTTATTATCCTGGGTACGGAAAGTGAGGGCAAGGCCCTGCTGGTCATTGCTTTAACCGGCGATTTGGTCAAGAAAGGGCTGGATGCCCGCGATATTGTCAAAGAAATAGCTCCGTTGATCGGAGGTAAGGGAGGCGGTCGGCCTGATTTTGCTCAGATTGGTTCTAAAGATTTGGCCGGGCTTGAGCGGACATTAAGACAGATTCCGGAGATTGTCAAGAAGTACATAAAGGTGACAGCATGATGCACATAATTAGCTGGGATAAGACAGGACCACGAAAATTGGAAAAGTTGACCGCCCACGATTTTGATAAAAAGAGATTCAAGGCGGTTGGCAAGATAATGGAGGATGTCAGAAAGTCCGGTGACCGGGCATTAATAAAATATACCAAGAGATTTGACGGAGTAGAGTTAAGCCCTAAGAGATTAAGGGTAAAAGAAGGGGATATCAACAAGGCCTATGAACAGATAGAGGTTAAGTTTGTTCAGTTATTAAAGCACGCTATAGAGAACGTCAGAAATTTTTATCGGAAGAGGCCAAAAAAATCCTTCCGGTTCAAGGCCAAAGATGGTGTTGTCTTAGAGGAAAATTATACGCCGATTGAACGGATAGGTATCTATATCCCAGGAGGGACAGCGCCGCTGGTTTCCACTGTCTATATGTCGGTGTTGCCGGCAAGGATGGCCGGGGTAAAGGAGATAGTCATTGTTTCTCCGCCGACCAGAAATGGCGAGATAGACCCGCATATCCTGGTGGTAGCCAGTTTGTTAAGAGTCAGAGAAATTTACCGGGTAGGAGGTGCCCAGGCCATAGCTGCCCTCGCCTTTGGCACAAAGACCATTCCCAAGGTCGATAAGATTGTTGGCCCGGGGAATATCTATGTTACCGAGGCGAAGAGACAGGCCTATGGCTTCTGCGACGTTGATATGATTGCCGGCCCAAGTGAAGTAGTGGTGCTGGCCGATCGCTATGCCGATCCTTCCTATGTAGCCAGTGACCTTCTTGCCCAGGCCGAACACTCTAATTCCACGGCCATTCTGGTTAGTTCTTCCCGGCGGCTTGTGAATGAGGTGAAAAAAAAGGTAGATACCGGTTACGTTATCGTCGTGCGCAATCTCGAAGAGGCAGTTAAGGTTATAAATTCAATTGCCCCCGAACATCTCCAGATTATGATTAAAAGGCCTTCTCAGATAAAAAAGAAGATAGTCAACGCCGGTGCTATTTTTATCGGGCCATTTTCACCGGTGGCGGTAGGGGATTATATAGCCGGGCCGAGCCATATCCTGCCTACCGGTGGGACAGCCCGGTTTTATTCAGCGCTGGGAATTGAGGACTTTATTAAGCGTTCTCATTCTATCAGCTATACTAAAGAAGCGCTGGAAAAGGTCAAAGACCAGATAATCAAACTGGCCGAGATAGAAGGTCTTGGGCAGCATAAAAGATCTATTGACGTAAGATTTCCCCGGCCGGAAAAGACCGCGGCAGATGACCGGGAAAAGACGGCCCCGGCCGCAAAACCAGCTTCGGAGACAAAAGATATAAAAGACCTAAAGGAGACCAAAGATGGCAAGGAAGATGTCGCAAAAGAAAATCCCGAAAAACCGAAAGAAAATCCCGATAAGCCGGAAGACCAGGGAAGTTAAGATTTCCGGCAGCTTTTTGCTTGACGGCAGCGGGAAGGTCAAGGTCGATACCGGGATCAAATTTTTAGACCATATGCTCGATGAATTTGCGTTTCACGGTTTTTTTGACTTGGAGATTAAGGCCAGGGGAGACCTCGGGGTAGACATTCATCATACAAATGAGGATATCGGAATTGTCCTGGGAGAGGCATTCAAAAAATCTATCGGCGATACAAAAGGGATTAGGAGATTCGGTTCGGCAACAGTTTCTATGGAAGACGTTTTAGCGCAGGTAGTCGTGGATATATGCGGAAGAGGAAGTTTTTCATCGAATTTACCGTCTATTAAAACAACCGGGAAAGAGAAATATAGCATTGAAGACGCAAAACACTTTTTAGAATCCATTGCCAAAAAGTCAGGCGCGAATATAAAGGTTAATATAATTCGGCCCGATAAAGACACTCATCACCTGTTAGAAGCGACATTTAAGGCCCTGGGCCTGGCAATGGACCAGGCAGCTCAAATAGATAAGAGAAGAAGAGGCATTCCTTCTACCAAGGGAGTTATCGACCTGTAGATATGTTAATCATTCCCGCTATTGACTTAAAGAACGGCAAGGTGGTTCGGCTCCAACAGGGAGACTTTCTTAAGGACAAGGTTTATTCTGATGACGCTCTTGACCCTCTGGCAATTGCCGATAAGTGGAAATCTCAAGGGGCGTCTTTTATTCACATTGTTGATTTAGACCGCGTAAACCCTAAAGTTTCCACCACCAATCTTGATTTGGCCGGCAAAATAGCCGAAAAAGTATCACCAATTCCGGTTGAATTGGGAGGAGGCATCAGGACTGAAGATGAAATAAAAGAGGTACTGAAGCGGAAAATTAAACGGGTGGTTTTGGGGACAAAGGTATATCAGGACCCGAAATTTGCCAAAAAGATAATCAAAGAATTTGGAGATAAGGTAATAGTCAGTATTGATTCACGAAGGGGTAAAATTCAGTCCAAGGGTTGGACCCAGGCAGCCCTTCAAGTTGAGTTTCAAGGACCTTATTCTTCCAGCCCGGTTGAGCTGGCAAAGAGGTTAAAAGGATTTGGGGCAGAAACAATCATTTGCACCGATATTTCCAAAGACGGGATGTTGACCGGGCCGGATGTTGGGGCGATTGAGCAGTTTCTGGAGGCGAGCGGGATAAAAATTATTGTTTCCGGGGGTATTGCCTGTCGGGAAGATATTTTGAAACTTAAGAAGATAGAAGGGGTTGAGGGCGTTATAATCGGCACGGCCTTATACGAAGGCAAAATAGACCTTTCTGAGGCAATAAAGATAGGAAAATAATCATTATGATAAAGTTAAAATATAATAAACAAGGCCTGATTCCGGCGATAGTCCAGGACCATAAGACCGGAGAGGTTTTAATGCTGGCTTATATGAATGAGGCAGCGTTGAAAAAGACACTGAGAACCGGAAAGATGCATTTTTTCTCGCGTTCCCGCAAAAAAATATGGTTTAAAGGAGAACTATCGGGCCACTGTCAAAAAGTTCGGGGGATTTTCTTTGATTGTGACGCCGATACGCTTTTATTCAAGGTTGAACAAAAAGGCGGAGCCTGTCATACGGGATACAGGTCCTGTTTTTACCGGAAGTTGAAAAATGACAACAGGTCTTTACGGATAGTAAGCAAAAAAATATTTGACCCCAAAAAAGTATATAGGAAAAAGTTATGATTAAACAGGCCATTGCCAAACTTGTTCAGAATATCAGCCTTTCTGAAGGCGAAGCCAAAGAGGTTATGAATGAGATTATGGACGGGAAGACAACCTCGGCCCAGATAGGTTCATTCATTACTGCTTTGAAAATGAAAGGCGAAACAGTGGAAGAAATTACCGGTTGCGCTAAAGTAATGCGGCAGCACGCAACCAGAATAAAGACATCCGGGGTCCGGGTGGTAGATACCTGCGGCACCGGCGGAGACAAATTGAATACCTTTAATATTTCGACAATCAGCGCTTTAGTGGCGGGCGGAGCGGGCTTGATCGTTGCCAAGCACGGCAACGTATCTGTTTCCAGTAAATGCGGCAGTGCCGATTTGCTTAAGGCATTAGGGGTCAATATCGAAATTACTCCGGATAAGATAGAAGAATGCCTGATTAAAGTTGGAGTTGCTTTTCTGTTCGCGCCGCTGCTTCATAAAGCGATGAAGTATGCTATGCCTGCCAGGAAAGAAATCGGGATAGAAACGGTCTTTAATATTTTAGGGCCGCTGACCAATCCAGCCGGCGCAAGGCACCAGCTGTTGGGGGTCTATAAGAAGTCTTTAACCGAACCCCTGGCCGGGGTTCTGGGAAACCTGGGGTCTATTCATTCTATGGTAGTTCATGGTCTGGACGGACTGGATGAGGTGACTACAACGGCTCCGACTCAGGTTTCGGAACTAGTCAATGGTGCGGTGAAGACATATCAGATAAAACCAGAGGATTTTGGCATACCGAGGGCCGCGTTAAGTGAGTTAAAGGGGGGAGAAATCGGCTGTAATGTCAAGATAGCCGAAGACCTGTTAAACGGCAAAAAAGGCCCTCAGCGGGACATCGTTGTGTTGAATGCGGCCTGCGCTCTTTACGCTGCTGATATTACCAAAGATGTTAATAAAGCCCTTGAGCTGGCGGGCCGTTCGATCGATTCGGGCAAGGCATTAGAGAAGCTGGAGCTTTTGAAGAAATATACCAACTAACCGGCAAACACTTATAGCGGGAATATTAGTGATATTGGATGAAATTTTAACTCGGAAGAAGAAAGAAATTGAACAGGCAAAGGCAGAGCTTTCCAAAGAGGATATAATAGCAAGAATAGCTGATTTGCCTCCTCCCCGGGATTTCAAATCAGCCATAGCTAAGCCCGGCCAGATTAACCTGATTGCCGAGATTAAGAAGGCCAGTCCATCCCGGGGAATAATCAGGGAAGATTTTGACCCGGCCGGGATTGCCCGGATTTACCAGGGTAGCGGAGCGCAGGCACTGTCTGTCCTAACCGACGAGCAGTTCTTCAAAGGGAGTTTAGGGCATTTAGGACAGGTGCGGACGGTTACAGCCATTCCGATTTTAAGAAAGGACTTTATTGTTGACCAATATCAGATTTACCAATCCTTTCTGGCCGGCGCCGATGCCGTTCTTTTAATCGCGGGTCTTCTTTCTAAAAATGAATTGGTTGATTTCTTATCTATTGCCGCCGGGTTGGGAATGAGCTCGGTTGTCGAAGTTCATTCAGCTGAGGATGTAGGGAAGATACAGGGAATGGACATTCAAATAGTCGGGATTAATAATCGTGACCTGACTTCTTTTAAAATAGACCTTGGCACTACCGAGAGGCTGATCGGGGCATTACCGAAAAATACGATAATAATCTCCGAAAGCGGCATTAAAACTTCCCGGGATGTAAAACGGCTGAAAGACCTTGGAGTAAAGGCAGTGTTGATAGGTGAGACATTCATGGCCAGCGCGGATATAGCTGAGGAAGTAAGGCAGGTAATGGGGTTTTGCCGGTATGACCAAGATTAAAATTTGCGGGATAACCAATCTCGAGGATGCCCTGGCGGCGGCAGACCTGGGTGTCGACCTCCTGGGATTTGTATTCAGCGAAAAAAGCCCACGGCAAATTAAAGTCGGGGACGCAGCCAGAATTATTAAATCACTGCCTAAATCAGTATCTACCGTTGGATTGTTTGTTAATCAGGCAGAATTGGCGGTTAAAATGATATTTGATAAATGTCAGCTGGGTTATTTTCAGTTTCACGGCGATGAATCGCCGGATTATTGCAATCGATTAAAAGAAAAAGGCAAAATTATTAAGGCGTTCAGGGTTAAAGACGAACAGACCATAAAGTCTTTGGCCGATTATGATGTTGAGATGTACCTGTTGGATGCTTATCAGGAAGATAAGCTTGGAGGTACGGGTTCTGTTTTTAACTGGGACCTTGCTGTCAGGGCTAAGGAATACGGCAAATCGATTATGCTTGCCGGCGGCCTGAAACCGGAAAATGTTGCCCGGGCACTTCGGAAGGTAAGGCCCTATGCCGTTGATGTCTCATCGGGTGTCGAAAAAAGTCCCGGTAAAAAAGACGTTCGATTGGTCAGGAAATTTATTGAGCAGGTTCGCAGCGTAGGAGAAAATTAATGAATTTACCAAACAGAAAAGGTTACTTTGGGGATTTTGGAGGCAAATTTGTCCCCGAGACCTTGATGAACGCCCTGGATGAATTAGAGAAGGAATATAATAAGGCCCGGAGGAGTAAATCCTTCAAAGAAGAATTAGATTATTACCTGGACCGGTATGCGGGAAGACCGACGCCGCTCTATTTTGCGGAAAGATTAACCAGGAAACTGGGGGGAGCAAAATTATATCTGAAGAGAGAAGATCTTTGTCATACCGGCGCGCACAAGATAAATAATACCTTAGGCCAGGCATTGTTGGCCAAGCGGATGGGAAAAGCCCGCATTATAGCTGAAACAGGCGCTGGTCAGCATGGGGTAGCCGCTGCTACTGCCGCGGCTATGTTCGGTATGACCTGCGAGGTTTATATGGGTGCCGAAGACATTACCCGCCAGCGTTTGAATGTCTTCCGGATGAAACTATTGGGAGCTAAAGTTATTCCGGTAACCAGCGGAAGCCGGACATTGAAGGATGCCTGCAATGAGACAATCAGGGATTGGGTGACTAATGTAAGAAACACCCATTATATTATTGGTTCGGTAGTCGGGCCCCATCCTTATCCTTTGATTGTCCGGGACTTTCAGTCAGTAATCGGTAGAGAAGCCAGACGCCAGATTATTGAGCAGACAGGAAAACTCCCGGATTATCTAGTTGCCTGTGTCGGCGGGGGGAGTAATTCCCTGGGATTGTTTCACCCGTTTTTCAACGATAAGAAGGTAAAGTTTATCGGCGTAGAAGCGGCAGGGTTTGGCCTGAAGAGCGGAAAACACGCCGCAACCTTGATTAAGGGCGATATCGGAGTGCTTCACGGTTCGAAGGGTTATGTTTTACAGGATAAAAATGGGCAGATACGCTTAGCTCATTCAGTCGCGGCAGGCCTGGATTATCCCGGTGTCGGGCCGGAACACGCCTATTACAAAAAGATTGGCAGGGCCAGATACACAGCGGTAAGCGATAAACAGGCCTTGCGGGCCTTTAATTTGTTAGCGGAAACTGAAGGTTTAATACCCGCTCTGGAGTCGGCCCACGCCCTCGCCTATCTAAATGATCTGGCGCCGAAAGCAGGGAAGAAAAAAACTATAATAATTTGTCTGTCCGGCCGCGGGGACAAGGATGTAGATATGGTAATTCAATATGCTGGAAAGAAATTATGAATCGGATTGCCAAAAAATTTGCTGAAATAAGAAAAAAGAGAGTGAAGGCCTTTGTTGCCTATATAACCTGCGGGGACCCGCGGCTTTCAATAACCGAAAAATTGATCCTTGAATTTGTCAAACGGGGAGTGGATATGATAGAACTGGGAGTTCCGTTTTCTGACCCGCTTGCCGACGGAACCACTATTCAGAGGGCTTCCCAGAGAGCCCTTCGGAATAAAATATCATTGAAGGATATCTTTGGTCTGGTCAGGCGGCTGAGAAAAAAAGAGGTGGAGATTCCCCTGGTTTTATTCAGTTATTATAACCCTATTTATAAATATGGGGTAAAAAAGTTAAGCAGGGATTTAGCCGCTTCGGGTATTGACGGCGTAATTGTTCCCGACCTTCCTCCGGAAGAGGGTAAGGCCTTAGAGGTCGAACTTGTCAAATATGGATTAGATATGGCTTATCTGGTTGCGCCCACCAGCACTCCTCAAAGAGTAAAGATGATTGCCCGGGAATCCAATGGGTTTATTTACTATGTATCCCGGACCGGTACTACCGGAAGAAAAAAGACTTTAGCGAAGGACATCAGGCAGAAGATTTCCCAAATCCGCCGGGTAACTCGCAAACCGGTGATTGTCGGATTTGGCGTATCCAGTCCGGAGCAGGTTAGGATGATATCCGGAATGGCTGCCGATGGCGTGGTCGTGGGCAGCGCAATCATTGATGTTATTGAAAAAAATTTAGGAAAAAAAGATTTGGTTAAGAGAGCCGGCAATTTTGTTCAACGTCTTGCCCGCGCATCTAAAGAGATTTAAGGAATTCTGACGATATGTTATACGCGCTTATAATAGCCGGGGGGCAGGGCCAGAGATTCTGGCCGGAATCAACAGCGGCCGGACCAAAATATCTGTTTTCTGTTACCGGAAAGAGGTCATTGCTGCAAGAGACCATCCATCGGGCAAAGTGGGTTGTTCCAGCCAGCAGGATATGGGTTATAACCAGCAAACAATCTGCATCAGCGGTAGCTAAACAATTAATCGGATTTCCGGGAATAAAAATTGTTCAGGAACCATTCGGACGTAATACAGCTGCGGCAGTAGGCCTGGGCGCTATGCTGGTAAAACGGATTGACCCGAATGCGGTTATAATGGTCCTGCCGGCTGATCACCTGATTAAAGACCGGAAAAAGTTTTGTTCTGCTGCGCGGTTATGCGCCAGGGCGGCCCGTTCAAAAGAGGCCTTGATAACCGTAGGTGTAAGACCGACTTCACCCGCTATTGGCTATGGTTATCTCCAGTTAGATTCAGAAGATAAAACGTTAACCCGCAACAGTCGGGAAAAGATTTTCAGGGTAAAACGCTTTATAGAAAAACCCGGTAAAAAGACTGCCGGGAGATTTTTTAATTCCTCCAGGTATTTATGGAACAGTGGCATGTTTTTCTGGCAGGTGAAGGTCATTCTTAATGAGATAGAAAACCATCTTCCCCGGCTTTTTCGGGGACTGACCAGGATTGAGAAGGCCCGGTCAACACCTTCCCGGCAAAAGATTATCAGGGATGTTTATAAAAATCTTAAATCTGATTCTATTGATTATGGAGTGATGGAAAAGGCAAAGAACATACTTTGTCTAAAGACAGATTTTAACTGGGATGATTGTGGTTCCTGGCGTCGTATTGAACACATTCGTCGGCCGGATAAAAATGGGAATATATTTTTCGGCAGCGTTGCCGGTATGGATGTCAGAAATTCTATCATTTCCTCCAGTACAAACATGCAGATAGCTGCTTTGGGTGTTAAGGATTTAATTGTTATTGCCACCGACGATGTCGTGATGATTTGTCCCAAGAAAAAGGCTGAAAAGGTAAAGGACCTGGCTGAACATTTTAAGAAGAGAAAGTTCGCAAAATAGATTTAGAGGATTACGAGACAGGTTAATAGCTAC
>SDBT01001418.1_pt1 | contig 42124 bp, 83 predicted proteins | sample 2277101 | NCBI WGS metagenome assembly SDBT01 (sample SAMN10404973, study PRJNA504765) | marine sediment metagenome | isolation source: marine sediment core GS10_PC15, 103 cmbsf | place: Arctic Ocean: Southern Knipovich Ridge | collected 2010 | reverse complement strand
GTGTGGTTTCGTAGACTTGGTCTCCATCATTAACTGTGCTGTATACTAAGACTATTTTTTTTACTTGCATGCTTGCTAGTTGTTTCAGTACATCTTTGCTTAGTCCTATGCCTTGGTATTTTTTGAAGTAGTGTCTTCCACTGCGTTGCATTACGAATTCGTTATCGCTGTTTATGTGTCCGCTGATTTTTTGTTTGTGTAATACTGCAGTGCTCATTCTATGTCCTCTATAGATATCATTCTTGCTTTTTTATTTGTGTTTAATGCTTCTATTTTTATTGTTTGATTGTTCATTGTTAATAGTAAATTGCATACTTGTATTAGTTCTTTCTTTGTTAGTTTATCAATCACTTTTCCCCTCTTAGTATTATTGGTTTGGTTCTTTGTTCATAGTTTTCTAGGTTTCTTTTTTCGTAGATGATGAATCCTAGTTCTGGGTATTGTTTCATTATGGTCTCAACGACTCTTTTTACATTTTCTATTTCGTAAGGCGCAATCATTTTTCTTCCACTTCTTCTGGGTTGAATTTACATTCTTTTATTTTTTGTCTTCCCTTAAGGTCTCTTAGTTGTTTTCTTAGCTGGTCTATTTTCTTTCTTACATTCCAGTCATCGCCTTCCCATACTATTACTAGGTCTTTGACGTATGCTGGACCGTATAGTTTGTCGATGATTATTGTTTGGTGACTTCCTACTAAGAGTTTTACTTTCTCTTCATCTATATGTATTTCTTTCATTTTAGATTACCTTGAAGTGTTGCATGGTGCCTAACTTTCTTTAAATCTCTTCATAATTGATTTTATTTCTTTTATTAAGTTTATTGCATTCTCAAAGGTTATTGTGAATTGTTCGTTTCCTTCTTCTAGATGTAGGGTTTCTAATACTATCTTTTTTTGGTTGCGGGCTTTTCTTGCCCAAGTTACTTTGTTTTTCATTTTACGTCTTCAAAAGCTATATCTATATCTTTGTGTAATGCCCAGGCTCTAGGCCATCTAGCTTTTAGCCATTCCACAGCACTCTTAACATCATCTTGATAATATAAGTATGCTGTGTCTTTACCATCTGTTAAATCTCCATCAATATTAACGATTCTTTTGTTTTTTAGAGGTTCCATTATTGTTCTCTTTCTTTTTTTATTTGTTCTTGCATGTGCTGGTTTAGTTGTTCTGCTATCTTAATAACTTCAGTGGCCATTTTCGGAATAACAAATTCTTCTCCTACTCTTCCGTTGTGTTTTAGGAATAGACCGTATATTTCTGTTCCTCTGGTGTAGAAGTTCATCCACTTAATTTGTGGCTTGTCATCGATATATTGACTTCTTAATTTTGTATGGTCTGTAAATACCAGTCGACTTCCAGTATTAGGGATAGGCATTATTGTTTCTGTGTCTTGTAGTAGTTTGTCTGCTGTGACTACTGGTATGTCAACTACTTTTTTTATGAATGTTAAGTGTCCTTCTGGGGTGTGATTGTATTCTACTTCTGTGTCTATAGATAGATGGCTTGCTATAGTGCTGATGATTGGTTTTCCAGTACTGTATAAGTATGATGTTTCATCTATTAATATTGATTGTTCTTCTTGATTTATTCCTTTTATTATTCCTTTTTTGTTTTGCATTTTAGTTTTACCTCATTTGTGATTATGAATCCCCCGCATTAGAGTTTTTTGTTCAAGCCCGAATTGCTTGTGTGATAGACCGCTACACTACCGGCCCTGGTGGGCCGACCTGGATTCGAACCAGGGTTACAAAAACGTGTCAGGCGGGGGTCAAAGTTTTTTCTATTTTTTCTGACTATCAAGTTTGTTAATACTCAACTGAGTGTTGTTGATTAGTTCTTCAACCATTTTAACTCTTGCTGGAACTTCTACTTCAAGCATTGTTATTTCTTCCTTTTTGACTTCTAAGTTTAGTTCTGCGTCAAGTAACTGTCTCTTCTTATTTCTTAGAGTTACTTCTAAGTCTGCTTTTTCCTTAATAAGTGTATCTTTCTTATTAGTTAATTCTTGCAATATTTCATATCTACTTTTTGTTTCCATTTTCATCCTCCAATGATTTTTCATCTATTAACATTCTTAATTTTACTAGTTCATTCTGTATATTATGCATTTTACTAATCATTAATAATTCATGTTTTGTATATCCCATTTTGTTATATTCCTCCTATTTTGCATTCTGAACATACGTATTGGTTGCTTCCTGTTTCTAATTTCATTAGTTTGTATCCTCTTAGTTCTTTCTCGTTGTAATGACAACTCACACAACGCTTCATTTTGTGTAGTCACATCCACATTCTTGTTTTAGTTCTTTGCAGTTCCAACAAGTTTTTTGTAAGTCTTTTGCTTTGCACTTGCCTACTATTTTGTTTGGTATTCCGTACTTGTCTAATTGCATAAATATTATTGTGTCTTTAAATTCCATTATAGTTCACCTCTTCTTTTCATTCCTTTAGTCCAATAATACTCTAATATCTTCTTCACCTTCTTATGGAAGATACTAGTATTATGTATCTTTAATAGTGACTCCACATGATTCTTACTGTTACCTTTTATCTTCTCCTTACATACTTCACATGTTTTAGTTACCATAATACTAGTAGAGGGGTACTACTATATAAAGCTTTGTATTCTATTTATAAACTAGAATGAGTGTTAATCTAATAGTGATAACTAGTTAATAGGGGGGGTGTTGTTAGAGAGGAAGAGGTTAACAAACCTCCCTAACAACGACTCCATGCAAAAAATTAGTGATTGTTTATCTGTGCTTCCACCAGTTTCTAAGTGCTTCTAGTACTGGGACTGCGACTATCCATGTTTGATTGCCTGTGAAGTGTACTGCTAGTCCTGCTAGTACAACTTCAACTGCTACTATGCAGAATTTTTCCCCTACCTTTTTATAGTTTTGTTTGGCCATTATTGTTTTCCTCCGATTATTTTTTGCTGAATTTCTTTGGTAGCATATCTCTGGCTTCCAATACTTTAAGTACTAAGTCTAGTTTCTCTGCATCACTGGCTGAGTTACTGAGTCTTTCCCAGTCATCTCGTAGTTTTTGTTCGTCACCAGTGTATGCTTTTACGAATTTGTTTTCTCCAAGTTGTTTAGTTATCTGTGCCATAATCATGTCCTCCAGTACTGTTGCCAGTACTCTGTCTTTGTTCTAGTACTGTTTTAATGCAAAAACAGTACTGTTTATTGTTCAGAAAACTGAACAATAACTTTTATTGTCCGTTGTATATCGTGAATAGCCCACTAACAAATGGAACTACTCTCATCTTGGTTCCTGAGGGCTCCATTGCGAAACGAACTCTTACTTCGTTACCTTCTTCTCCTCCACTCATCCAATTGATTTGGTGTTGTACGGTGTCAGTGTAATTAACTCCTGCATCGCTAGAGAACAATACTCCGCTGATGAATTGGTCTCCTCCGCTGTTGAATGTAAGCATCCATTCTGTAGGACTCCCAGTACTTACTGTTGTGCCTGTAGTATCTATAATGCTTAGGCTTCCTTGGCTTGCAAACATAAAGTCTTCAACAAAGATTTTTCTTGTTGGGCTGGCATTACGATTGCTTCCTTCAACTATTATAGGTCCGCTAGCTAGTCCTGCAATGTCAACGTTTTGCGCTCCGTTAATGTAAGTTCCTGAATAACTACTTCCTGCTTGTCGGTAAGCAGTGGCTGTTCCGCTGCTGTTATCTATGGTTACTGTGATGTATGCTGGGGTGTCTATTGCTTGTCCACTAGCCAACAAGATACTTCCGATGTATACATTAAAGCTATTATCTTGTTCATCTTCAAGTCTCATCTTTATTGTAAAATCAGGTCCTGCAGCGAAATCTTTATCAGTTCCTATACTTGCAACGCCATTCCCTGGAGTGTCCATGAACAATCTTCCACTAATATACCCTCCATCACCAACTAGTTCAGTCCATACACTAGCATTAGGTTCCGCACCGCTATCTGGAAACTCACTGCCCTCTATATGTTCTGTAGCAGTAATAGCCTGAATCCCACTATTATGAAATTTAGTACTAGTAGCTTGAAGGTTAGTATTGGTTGCAAAGGTTTCACTAATTGTGTTCACGAAATTACTAGTTCCTAGTTCTGACTGTCCGAAATTATGAAAGATTAAAGGTATTAAACTCTTCATAACATTACTTCTATAACCTAAAAGATTAGCTCCTTGACTGCCTATCTGCAGTGGACTGCCAGCTAAAAAAATGTTTCCACTAACATAATTATCCCTCATATCTGTAATTCTTCCCATTGTATTATCCTCCGTTTTATCCTCAGAAAATCTGGAAGGAAATTTCAAGCGCTAATTCATTTGTCCCGTCGAATGTGATTGCTGTGAATCCTTCTCTGTTCCAGTTGCTTCCTGTGTTGTCTGCGCTGAAACTGAACACTCCGAACTCTCTCATATCTAGACCGCTCATGGCTGTTGCTGTGAAGTCTGTAATAAATAATATTTCTTTTGCAACACTTATGTTTGTACTGTTGAAATTTTGTCTTAGGTTTTCATTAACTAGTTTAACATCACTTACTGATACTGCTCCGCTTCCACTTCCTAGGGCAACGCTTACAGGTCTTGTACCGCTAGGACCTAACAATAGTGCTAACCCTGATTTACCGATATCAGTCATCACCAAGTAGTAACACCTCCGTTCTTTTCTCTGTCTCCCTACTCAACCTATCTAAACTTCTATGGCATTCTCCACGACAAACAGTAATCCCATTATTACTCTCATATCTCTCTTCAGGGAACTCATTGAATTTATTTATATGATGTGCTTCTAAATATCCACCTCTTTTAGTACATATTTGACATGTAAAATTATCTCTACCAAAAACTATTCTTCTCCAAGCGCGGTATCGAAATGAATCTAAATCTCTCTTTTGTTTCTTTCCTCCTTTCCAATTAATATTTTTCTTTCCTTTCATTCTCTCTCTTAATTTTATGTTCCAATAAACATCATATTTTTTCCTTTGATTCTCAGTTAGTTTTGTTCCTTTCTTTATTTTTCTTCCATACTCTAAAGCTTTTAATTGTTTCTCAGTGGGAGGTTTAGTTCTAATATATTCTTTAAAGTGATATCCTTTTACTCCTTTATTCCACGGTGTTAATCCTTTTTTGAATCTTCCTTTTTTATCTCTCATATATCTCCTCCGCTTGTTACAAATACGCTTCCGCCTCTAAAGTCTCCTAGTAAAGGTTGTGTTCCATCAACACTTCCTAGTCTTCCTAGTACTGGGTCGTCTAGTAAGAAGCTGCTTCCTACAGTTCTGGTATGAATGTTCCAGTTACTTACTCTGAATCCTCCACTTACTACAGCGCTTTCTAAACGTGTGATGGTGTCGCTGGTGTTAATGTCCCCTGCTTGAATTTTTTTAATATCAAGTTTTATTTGTTTTAATTCATCAATTACGTTTTTAATCTTTCTGCTCACTTTAACTGTTAATACTTCGTCACGTTGATTGTTATCTATGTTAAACTCATAGACTGCTTCTATTATTTCAAATACCTCATTGTTTATATTAAAGTTTGGTAAGTTAACCACTAGTGTTTCGCTAGGAGTTAGTACTGTTACATCTTGTAATTTTAAAGTTCCTTGAACTAATGGTGCAGCGAATAGTGCTAACTGATTTTTTACTAGTTCTGTTGCTTGGTCTGGGTCTTTAATATCTTTATCTACTATTACTTTGTCTTTAGGCCCGAAGGCACTGATGCTTGATAGGTCTCTGCCGACTTTGATTACTGGGCGGTCTCTGAAATAATCTATTGTTACTGGGTCTAGACTTCCTGGAACGTTATCTCCTGGAGCTACTCCGCTAGTTACTATGATTTGTTTCTCATGGAATGCTACTAGGTACTGGTCATTACTTCCAAGCTCAGCCGTAAGGTTCAATATGCCGCCTCTTAGTAATGTTCCGTTAACATCTACTTGTGTATTATGAGGATTAAAGTCCAGAGTGAATACGCTTCCTCCGTCGGCAGTGAATGTGTCTTGTTGAGCTACTAAGTATCTGTCTCCGTATACAAATACTTCGTTGGCCATGTCTTCATCACTAGTTACAAAATCAGCACGCGTGACAGTAACATTATCTAATGTTATTCCACTGCTTACTCCTCCTTTAACTTTAAAGTTTAAGTCTTTATTAGTATCAACAAAAAAGTAGCTATTGCTTAGTTCTGCTAATTGTTTAATGCTATCAAAAGCGTTCTTTTGTAAGAATGTTATTCTATCTAGAGTTGTGCTTGTTACTTCTACATTGGTTGTTGTTACGTCATCTACAAAGCTTGCCATGATGTTAGTTACTATAGTGCTTACTTCGTCGTCGGTGAATACTGATGGTTCTACTGTTGCATCCATTAGTCGCTGTGTAAAATCTCTGCCTTCAATCACTACTGTTTCTTCTGTTCCTTCACCATCAAAACTTATACTCTCTATAAGCCCTACAAACAAATCTGTTGTTGCAGGATTAACATCTTTATCAGCTTTAATAGTTACTTCATCACCTACAGCAAAATCTGTTTTGTGCCTTCCTCCGATGTTTGTGAATTCAGCGTTGAACCTACTACTACCATTGTTTTCACCTATAGATTTAGTGACGTTTATCCTTAACGCATCAGTTCTCGATGTTCCCTTAGTTTCTAATGTTACAAATACCGTCATGATTTTTTATCCTCTTATTACATTCTTTAATTCTTTAGCTAGAGCTACACTTACTGCCTCGGCACTTAATCCTTGAACTGTACCTATATTAACGTTTATGCTGCTTGTTTCTCCTCTTAATGCATTTCTTTGTCCTGCAACTTCTACCTGTCTTTTTTGTTTTTCACTGGCTTCTACTTCTGCTTTTGCTAGTTGTTGTCTTCTAATAAATGCAACGTCTTGTTTGAATCCTTCTTGTAATCTTTTTTCTTTTTCCTCTGCTGTTTCTTTAGTCTTCTCACTTACACTGACTGCCCCTGCAGTTAGTCCAACGACCCCTGCAGCTTCAACTTCTTTTAAACTATCTTTTAGTATCTCTGCAACACTTGCTTGCCCTTTAAAAAGTTTTACTGATTCATTAAACGCAGCAGAACTAGTCATTTCTAATTCATTCATTTGAGCATTCAAAACAAGACTTTCCAATGCCAAATCCTTAACTACTTTCTTCATCCCTTCAGTTTGAATTATCGCACCTGAAAAATCTATTTCTGGAATAAGAGGAACACTAACTCCAGGTATTCTATTTACTATAGAGATTATAATATTTAGTGTAGTCCTCATTTTTTTAAGGAATCCTTCGAACAGCCCCACTGAAAAGTTTACCATGTTTGCAAGTCCTAACTTTATTTGTTCCCATACTAGTAACGCGTCTACTTTAAATTTTTGGAATCCTAGACTGCTTAGTTTCAGGAATGCATTGAATCGTTCTTGTATAGCTTTCCAGTTAACAATAGCGAAGATTATTGCTGCTATGGCTGCGGCTATTGCTATTGCAACTATTAAAAATGGTAGTGCTGCAAGAGATAATGCAGCGAAGTTAGCAGTAAGGAATCCAACCCCTCCAATTACTGCTGGTAAAATTAATGCAACAGCGGCAAGTCCTGCAGCTATAAAAAAGAAAGCTGCTGCCACAACTCCCCCAATAACTAAAAACTTCTTATTTTCACCTGATAAGCTTTTAAACCATGTAACAACAGTCATTACTTTACCAATTAAAAAAGTATATGCTGGAAGTAAAACTGCTCCTATTTGGTCACTTAAGTCCTGGAATTGTTCCTTAAGCGCTTTTGTTTGGTTAGCTGCATCATCCTGTGTTCTTATAGCATCACCCTGTGCTTTAGTAGATTGCTGTATAATAAGGTCATAAGTTGCTTGTGCTTTCGCAGCGTTTAATGCAGTGCCAGTTAGTTCTTCTTGTCCTCTAGCAAGTAATACTTGTTTAACATCAACCTCTCTTATGACAATACCTAAAGTTTTCAAGCTTTCTCTCTCTCCAACTAAAGCACTATTAATAGCTTTTGCTGCCTGAGCCACAGGAACGTTAGTAAAAGAAGCTAAATCAAGTGCTAATACAGTAGCTGCATTTGCAAGTTTTAAAGCTTGTTCTTCAGTCTGTCCTAGACCAACAAGAATATCACCAGTACTTCCAAGGAAATCTTTAGCGCTTCTTTCACTTATCCTAAAATCTTTTTGTAAAGTTGAGGCCATAGCATTAGCACTTTTTGAAACGTTAGAAAAAACAGTTTGGAATCTATTATTTACTTCTTCTAAAGCAATAGCTCCTTGTGTAGCTTTAAAAAATACAGCAGTAATGCCTGCACCTGCAGCAACTGCCGCTGTTGCTAATCCTAAGAAAGCAGCTCTATTCTTGGTAACAAAACCTAATAGTCCACTGAGTTGTGTTTGTGCTTTTCCAAAAACACTTGAGAATTTGTCTACAGCATTAATAACTATATTAACACTAGCACCTCCAAGTAAACTTCCTAAGACCATTTATCTTCTCCGACCTTTTCTATTAGCTTTTTTATACGCTCTTTCTTTCGCTTTTTCTTTTTTGTTATAAATCTCAACTAAACAATCTACTTCATTGTAAGTCAAGCTATTCATATTAAAGAAATCATAACCTTTTTCGTGAAGGAAATAAGCCACATCTTTGTCATAATCTACTTTTTTTTTAGCATAAACTCTGCAGTTTCTATGGCGTTATCTGTTCCTTTCTTTTGGAAGTCTGATTGTGAAACTCCTAAGCTTAAAGCCATTATAGCAGTCGCTATAGCAACACTATACTGTGCTGGGAGTAGGTCTCTGAGTTCTTCAACAGTGAATTTTGGTTCGGTACAATAATCAACTATTATTTGTTCATCATAACTTTTCAGTTCTTCAGCATTCATATTAGTTAATTCTTGTATTTTACCTCTGGTTAAAGGGATGATTTTAACTTTGGGCTTTTTAGGAAGTGTTTCTAAAATAACTTCTACTGGGAGTAACTTCCCATTTTCCCCTCTCTTAAAAAGTATTTCTTCCTTATTTAAGTATTCATTTCCCATGCTTTATCATTCCTCCGTTTTATTCCTAGTATGGATTGTATAATTCTACTAAATCATTAACTTCCACAATCATTTGTTTAGGAACTATAGTTATTGTTTGTTCATTAACTCCTTCCAATGCAGTAGGTGCGTCCATATCGGTGAGCTTACATCCACTCATGATAAAGAATGCCTCTCTACTTCCAGTACTTGCACTAACAGTTAGCATTGCATTGAATTCACTTCCTGGAATAAAGAATGAATCATACAATGTTTTTGTGTGCTCACTAGTTCCATGGAATGTTAGACTTAATTCATAGTCTCTGTTTAATGGAATTGGTGCTTCAATAACTCTGCTCCCATTCAAGTAATGCGGTGGTTCTAAATTGTTATTAACACTTAGTTCTACACTTATCAATCCATCAAAGGTAGTCCCACTAGGAAGGTCTATACTAAAATCATTCCATAAGTATGACCTTACAGGCCTAACAGTTAAAGCAGTTTTAGCTCCACTACTGAATACATCACTTCCTCCTTGAGCTATGTACTCCACTTCCATGGTTGCCATCTCTCCTTGACTAGCACTTAAAGTTAAAGTATTAACCATACAGCCTCTTACTGTTCTAATAAAATTCTGTCCAGTTCCTGCAGCTACTTGTGATTCTTGTATTGTGAAGCTGATGAATGGATTGAATACCCCGCTTGTAATATTGTTTTGGTCATTACTATTTATTTCAGTGATTGAGTGAGTGTATGGGGAGGGACTTCCATTATCAACATTACTTCCTAGAGCAAAGAAAAACATTTTCCAGTCTTGGGGGTGATACGTTAATGTGCCTGTGAAGTCTAGGGGTCCGTCTTCGAATTGCTCGACGTTTCTGGTTGTTCCTCCTAAGAATCTTACTGAGAATGTGTTTACGCTTTCATCTATTGCGTGTTCTGTAACTTTTCCTATTGGTTGTAATGTAACTCCTGATTCTACAGCGTATGTTCCGCTTTCATAAAAAAATCCTACATCGTTCTGGTCTCCTACATATCTTGCCATTTTATTTTTCCTCCTTGATTGTTAGTTTTTGTTTTTACTCTCCTAATACGAACATGTAACTTACCATTATTACTCTGCTCCTTATTGCATCTCTTCCTTCTTCAAAAATATTAGTTGTACTTAATATTTTGAAGTCATGTAATCCTTGATTATCACTTAACGCAGCTCCAGTGTACTGTATATTTCTTAGTCTGTTCATTACATCTTGACTAAGCCTGTCTAACTCTTCTACATTTTTTGTCCACACTCTTATTTCTATAGTGATTGTAGTAATCATTAATTGACTTCTCATACCACTTGGTTCTTGTTCTGTGAAGTCTTCTAGTTGCACTGTGATTAAAGGATAGAAAACTTGTCTTCTTGGATAACTAGTCATTACAAATTTAGAATTTCCAGGTCTTTTAGAAGCCAGTGGGTCTATAACACTTGGGTGTTGTAACTGGTCTCTTATCTCAAGAATTGTATCTTTTATAACTGCTGCAGTACTAGTCATTCCTTCTTTGCCTCGCTTAGCATTTCTTTACTATCGCTTTAGTAAAGAATTAGTAGAGAGAACTTCAGAAAAGGAGGTGTCCTAAACATTCATTCTCTCTATTAACCTATTGGGGGATAGTATTATAAGTTTATAAACTGTCGTTTCTAAATTATATAATTATCATATTCGTTTAATTCTTGAACTAAAAATCTTTATTATGTTATTTCTGTTCCTTGATAGACTATTCCTGAAATGTCTTCTTGGACTTATCTTACTAGTTCCAAACTCTAAGAACTTTGCATACTCTACATTACTAATTATTGTTGCTGTAAAACCACTAGTCCTACCCTCTATACTTCCAAGGAATCTTCCTGTATCTACACTCGCAGACTCTTGTTTTCTTCCAGCTATACTATCACTTACCTCTGCTATCATTAAATTCTTACTGTCTACCAATGCCTTCATTATCTGGTTATTAGTATTCCTATCTTTCTTTTTAAGAAATGCTTTAACTTCAGAAACCCCTTTAATATCTATTTTTAATACCATTATGTTCCACTCTCTCCAAAGAAACTTCCATTAGGTAAAACACGAATATAAACTTTCTTGTAAACCAGACCTCCAGTCATCTCCCAACCAATAACTCCATCAGGAATTATTTCATACTGGTCATTATTAGGACTTCCAATACCTATCTTTACATTACCACTAGTGGCTATGCTACCTGCAAAATAAACTTTACTATCATTAAATTTTAGTTGTCCTTGCTGTACCAACTCTTCATCAACACTTCCTCTAGTAGAATCTAAAGGCTGAAACAATCCACTAACCCAAACATCAGTTCCGCTGCTAGTTAGTACTACATCACTATCATAATTTGCATCTGTAAGAGTCCCCTCATAATATTTAAGCCTACATAAAGTTCCGTAATGTAATGCTTTAGCAACTTCTATACCTAAGCTAGCGGCTGTGATATCAGTCATATCACCCTCATGAAAACAAGCCCTATAATACTAATTACTAATGCTAGTGTTGCAGAAAAACCTCCTACTTTCCAATATAACTTATCAACTTTTGAGTGTATTCTACTGACATCTTTTTCTATATCTTCAAGCTTTGCTTTTACAAAACCTTTAAACTCACTTTGATTAACCTTCCATTCCCCATTACTATTCATTTTGTTTTTCATCCTAATGCTTTGAAGAAGAGTACTTTTCTTCCTATCTCCTTTAGTTTTCTCATTGCTTCCTCTCTGAGTGCATTTCTTGCAACTGTGAGATTGCTTCCTTGTCCTTTACCAACTTTTAAATCACCTAGTTCTATAGTGTTAACATCAGCTCCTTGTGTTTCCATAACTGCTAAGAGATGTGCTGTTGCTAAGTCCTTGATTGGGTTCTGAAATCTTTCTGCTATACCTACACTGCCAATGCTTAGTCCTGTGTATTCTTCAGCGAATAATCTTTCAGAATCAATAATGTAATTTAGTCCCGCCCCGCTAAGACTTGAGGGAATATCATCTATTTCTAAACGTATCTGGTCTTGTATACTCCCTAAATTAAAAGTTGCCATTTTTATTGTATGTCTATAGATATATAACTTACTAATACATCACTTGTACCATCAACGTTTTTAACTTGTAAACGCACCAAATCATTGGTCTCTAATTTTATTGGAACTGATAACGATAAGGAACGAGATTGCAAACCCAATGTTGTTGCTGATTCTATTATCCCTGATACTTGAAGTCCATTCTTTACTACTCTGAAAACAAACTCTTGACTACCAGCTAAACTAGAACAAGTCATTGAAACCCTTACAGTCCCTTCAAAAGGTTCTATGCCAAGATATTTGAGTTCTCCTGTAGTAGTATTTGATATTTCAAATCTTTCTATATTAGTTCCTGTTGGAACACCTCCTAAATCTAAATCTGTATATACATTCTTTGTTGTAATATTTGTATTTACAAGATTAGCCCTCTGGTCTACAAAACCAACAGCTCTACCATCCCTTTGCCCAATATTATTCCTTACTTTCACACCAGGACTCCTCTCACTTAAACTCCCATCTGCAAAAACTTTACCTATCCTAATAGGACTTAATAATTCTTTTATCACAAAGGTATTATTAGTAATTTGTATAGGCCCAGAGGGCACTGTTGGGCTAAGGTTAAGCAAACTCATGTGAGGTTGTATTGTTGCTTGAATATCAGTCATGACAAAAAAACTATTACTTCCCAAAACAGTTATTGATGATGTTGCTTCATCATCAGGGTCAAAAACACATCCATTGATGAACCTAATATTTTCAACATCAGTTAAACTTAATCCACTAACAGCTTGATTATTAATTATTTGGGTACTATCCTCTGTATAACTCTTCACTCCAGCGATAGTCCCTACACCATAAGCAAAATTTCTAACTATAGTATTTTTTAACAAGATTTTAGTACCAGAACCCCCATGGATATCTAATAATCGTCTGTTTGCTTGACCATCTATATCCAAATTTTTAATTGTTATCTGCCCAGGGTCACTCCCAATAATCATCGCACCTGTAGCCAATTCATTGAAGTATAACATTTTATGGGTTTCTAAACTACTACAATCTAAAGTTACTTTAGCTCCAGAAGGAATCTCTAGTTTGTTGGTTACTGTAAAACTTGAATCAATCATATAAGAAGTATTGTCTACTAAACAAATTACTCCACTAATCGGTGCGGGGAAATCACTTTCTTGTTTACAATGAATAGTCCTTGGTTCATATGTTAATGTTCCACTAACATTCAGGGTATCAGTAGTAATATTATTAACTATAGTACAATTATCAAATGTTGGACTATCATTTAATGCTAAACCATCTCCTGAAGCATTAACCTCAATTATTTTACCTTCCTGACCTGATAAAGTTATTGGTGTATCTGTTAAATCTGTGAATAAAGTCATGTTTTACATCCTCCTAAGTCTTATCTATAATACAGTATTAAGTCTGTAACACTCCCACCTGCAAAAGCACTGCCTGTGAATGCTATAGGTGCATGAATGTTATTTCTCATAAATGCACTAGGGCTTCCTGTAACATCAGCGTTAGTTACTCCATAAACAAATGGATGACTCTGTTGAAACCCAAGACCACTAGGCGTTGCATTACTCCAGATGATTTCTCCTGTTCCACTGACAGTTATGAAAATACTTGCTTCGGTATTGGTTTGCCATTCTACCTTAAGTATCTCCCCATTAACTGCATGCTGACTAAAGACAGCTGCAAGATTGGTATTGCTCCCAGGGGTGACACTAGCGAAACGTATTTCTTTAACTGCTGTATCTCTAAAAACCATTTTGTTTAGATTATTGCGAATGCTACTGATTCACTTCCTGCGGCGTCCAATAAACTGAATACTCTAACTCCTGAAGCTGCAGTTGCTGCTAGTACTGTGTTTAATGCTGTTCCAGCTCCCATAATACATGGTGCTCCTACAGCTATTGTTCCTTCAGCAATTACTGGTACGATTCCTCTGAGTATAACATTTACAGTTGCGCCTGAAGCCACGTCAGTTCCTGGTTCTGCCATTCCTGCTGGAACCTTTGTTGAAGCTGGTGCTGCGTATGCTAAGTTTCCTGAGAAACTAACCCATTGTCCACCACTGATATTACTTCTTGTTGTGAATGTCCATGTTAGTCCTTTACCGAAAGGACTTCCTGCTGTATTGGCAAAGTTTTCATTAGTTGAATAGTCTGCAGTGTTAGCTACGCCTACAGTGACTATACTTCCTGCAGTGCTATAGCCTGCTGCTGCTGTGTGACTTCCTGTGAAGAAAGCATTATGAGTTGCTAAGCCAGCTGCACTTCCAGTGACTACTTCTTCGCCTCCTAATCCATCTCTCATGCTAGGCATTGTGATTCTCCTCCGTGATTGTTTTAATTCCTAAAAAAAATAAAAGGTTTTAGGATGATGTGATGACTGCTATTGCAGCTGTTCTTAAAGCACTGACTGCGATTCTTTGCGTGATTGCAGCTCCGCTCATGTCTTGACTTGGTAAGTCAAAGTTCTCAACTGTCATAGGTCTCTTCTCTGCAATTACATATGCAAAGTCTTTATCGAACACATAACTTGTTGTTGTGGTCATACCTGCATTAGTACTTGCTCTTATAACATTCATTCCGAAGACTGTTCCTAAGAATCCTTTTTGTAACATCTCTGTATTGCCAATTTTGTTAGCTTCTACAAATGTGTCAATGTTTCTTAGGTCGTTTAAAACTTCCATTCCTACAACGTAAGTTGTTGGTCTGTAATCTGCGTCTTCTAAGAACTGCATTGCTGTGGTTATATTAGCAATAGTTACTGTTGCTCCTCCGCCTACAGTGTTATCACCAGTGTCTAATGCTGTGATGATTAAACTGTTCTCATTTTCTGCAAGTCTTTTTCCTGCAATTCTTATACTGTGTTGTAACAGGTTAAATTTTGCGTCTTCCAATAACTCTCTAGTTATCCTAATACTTACTCCGAACTTTGCTGGTGTTACCTGCAAGTTGGTGTATTCACTTTGGTCTATTGGAATTTCTGCTCCTTCTGGAACGACTCTTACATCCATTTGGTCTGCTGTTACTCTGTTGACGTTGATGCTACTTCCTGGGATATCTCCTGGTCCGAAGAACATCGCAGCTTCACTTCTTGGAATTAAGAATTTTCCTACTTCATCAACTAAAGTATCAGCTATCTTTGAGGGAATTAATAAGCTTCCTTCTGTTCCAATATTTGTGCTGAGTAATTCTTTTACAAATTTTAGTTTTGACATTTTACTTTTTTACCTCCTATAGTTTTTATGGTGTTACTTGGATTATAGCAAATCCTCCGCTAGCTGCTCCAGTTACCGCTCTTCCGATACCTCTAAGTCCTGCAACATTTCCTGCTACACTTCCTAAGTTTTCAACTGCGTTTTCTCCATCACATTGAACTTTAAATCCACCTGTGACTGCCGCGCTTGCTTGTAAGATAAATAATCCTCCTACTCCTACAGTGCAATTTCCGCTTACTGCTGTGTCGAAAAGGTTTATTCCGTTAAACTGGTTTCCGCTTGCATCGATAGTGAATAAAACATCTGCAGTTACAAAACTGTTAAGTCCTGAACTTACTACATTGTCAGCTCCGCTTGCGAATACAAATACTCCTCCGCTCATTATTTCATTTCTTGCCACTCCACCGATGGTTTGCGGCATTCCAAAATCTCCTAGCCAGACTGCTCCTGCTGGGTTTCCTATTCCTGTTGCTGCCATTTTGTTTTTTTACCTCCATGATTTTAATCTCTTCTCAGTCTTGGGTGTGTGTAAGTGCTTGGGTCTTTCCATAGACTTACTCCTTTTCCAAATTCTGAGTATTCAACTGTGTAATTGTCGAATGTTTTGTTTTCTTTTTGTGTGATGAATTCTCCTTTTGTTTCATCTTTCTTTACTTCTTTAACTTCAGCTTTCACACTAGTTTTTTCTTTGGTTGCTTTTAATTCTGCAATCTGTGCTTTTAAGTTTGCAACTTCCTGTACTTTAAGTTCTTCCTTTAATGCTTTTAGTTCTTCTTGAAGTTTTGTGACTTCAGGAATCACTGCTTTAGTTTGAACTTCTTCTAGTTTAACTGGCATTTCTTTTTCCATTTTTGTTTTATCCTCCATAAACTCAGTACTCATTACTGTTTTTCCATCAGCATCCTTTCCTGTTAAAATATAATGGTCTCCTGATGGGATAAAGACTGATGATGCAATAACAGGTCTTTTAGTAATATCAATATCCTCTTGGAAACTTTCCATTATTGCTTTATCAAAAGTTGCATGAGGGTCTGCTGGTACCGCAACAAGACTTAACTCTATAAATTCTATTCCTCGTGCAGTGAAAGTTTCATGGTCATGCGCTTCATTCTTTTCTAAATCACTAACCATAGCGCCTATACTAACACTATTAATTCTTCCATCACTAATCATTTCTTGCACGTTCTTATCCATAATTACTCCTTCAAACATAATATTACGGTTAGTACTGTCAAACAATACATTCTCAGTGGTCCTACCAACAATACCATCTATCTCGTTCTTATGGTCTTTAAGTATAGGTTTGTTTCTTAGTGTATGAACACTCTTTTCTAACTCTTCACCTCTGTATTCAACTCCATTTCTAGTTGTAGTTTCATTAATTGCTATGCCTTTGATTTTAAAATCATTACCTCCTGTAGTCCAATTTTCTGTTATTGGAACATTCCATGAAAGTTTACTTTGAATCTTTTTTAGAACTGGTTTTTTTGTCATTGTATCCTCTCATCTACTTTAAAGGTTTTAAATAAGGTATAGAAGTATCGGTTTATATATGTACGTTTCTAAATTATATAATTTTTTCTGGCATGAGAGATGGATGGACTTTCTCTTTGTCTTTAGAACAACACTCACGATAAGTTATTGTCAATATAAATTGGTCTTGGTATGGTGTTTGTGCCATTCCTATAATGTCATAATTGTATATTGCTATCCAATTATTAATATCTTTTATTATGCTATTAAACTGTTCTGGATTGTTTAATGGCAGTTTTTCTATGCGTATTTGTTTTGGGTTATGTCTCATTGTTTTTTACCTCGTTTTTATGTTAGTTCTGTGGCTATATACCATGATGTTCCGTCTCCTTGAAAGAATTCTCTTACGACTTGGTCGTCGCCTCCGCAACTTACTGTATCTTCTGTTATTGATGTTCTGTGTTCTGTGTCATTTGTTCCGAACTCTAACCATATTGTTAACTCATTGTGAGCTGTGTTTTCAAAATCGTAATCTACTCTTAATCTATCATCGCACGCTCCCGCAGCCCAATTCTTACTTTCTGTTATGAATTCAAAACTTCCTGCTGTTGCTAGGTTTTGACTTCCTGTAGTTGCAGTGCTTTCTGCAACTACTCCACAACTGGTCATTCTTCTTGCCGTCATTTTCAGAAATGAAGCCATATTGTTAACTATTACATTAACCCATACAACTATACTCCCTGTTTGCCAATCATCATTATTAGGAACCCCGCCGCTTGTTTGAACAAAACTTATTTCACTAGCAGTTTCCCCAGCTGTTGTAACACTGAAACTTCCTGTACCTGGAGGAGTGGTTAGTATTGAACTATCAAAGTCTGCACCTCCAGTACAATCACTTTCTTGGTCCGTCATTAAATAAGTTGCCATTTATTCTTCCCAACTTGTATTTCTTGAATCGTGATTTACAAAATTCATTATTTCTTCAGTAGCCCATTTACCTTTTAGAATTATTGCTCCTGGGTACCTATCTGCATTATCAGTATGATTATTACTCCCATAAACAACTCCATCTTCTGTTTCTTGTCGGAAATAAAAGTCATCACTACTTAATGTTAAACATAAAATATTAGGTTGTCCTTCTATCTTACTAAAAACATTAACTATCAAACAACCATCAGACGGCAAATCAGCCCACGCTGTCTCTTTACTTGTATACCTACTTTTATCATCAAACCAAGCTATCCATCCTAAGACTATTTTTGGTGGGAAATAATTTTCTTTTGCCATTATTCATACCTCCTTTTATGCAGCCACTGGCCTTCCATAGATTGTAAAGCTTACACTTCCATTTAAAACACTAGTATTAAATCCTAATGGTACTGTACTGCCTATTGGTCTTATTGGCATCGCAAATGTTTTTTCGAATTCCACTCCACTAGGTACATCTATGTAATGTGTTCTAATGATTATTGGTGTCGTGGCACTTCCTACGAAATTTATTGTTGTTGCTCTACGAGTACTAAATCCGTATCCATGAATTTCTAAGAAGCTTCCAGCTCCAGGGTCAAAGACTTCAATGAAATCTCCACTTGCATTTGTCGTTGCTACTTTGAAAGATGGACTTCCAAGGTCTGCATAGTGTGTTGTTGAATGAACGCTTCCAACTCCAATACCAAAGATACTTCCTATTGGTAATGCATTTATTGATGCTGTTACGCTTCCATCAGTTATGAATGCAGAACCCACTCCATCCCAGTTAGCTTGACTACTTATAGCTACACTTCCAAGTACATCGGCGTGTAATGAACCAATGGCTGTTCCGTAGATACTGCCAATAGTCTGTGTTACAACTCTTACTGACCCTTCAACTATCCACGGGTCTGTACCTTGGATTGATTGAGTACTTCCTAAAACTATCCATGGGTCAGTAACTTGTGTTGAGTTCACACTTAAAGCAACAGAACTTGTTATTGCTACACTTCCAAGGTTTTCTGTTATCCAAGGACTTGTTCCTTGATTCATGATTAATGGTTGTGGAGTTCCAGCAGCTGCTGAACCTATAAGTATAGGATTTATCTGAGTACCACTCTTACCGAAAGCTAAGATGCTACCTCCTTGTAAGTCTAAAGCCGTAGCACTAGTAATCGCGACACTACCCAATGCTGAACTCACAACAACACTACCTAAAACATCAGCATGAACCGAACCGATACCTGTACCATAAATACTACCTGGTGCATTCCATGGAACCTGACTTGTTATTGCGAAACTACCCAATAGGTTGTCCCCACTTTGTAAGAATAGGTTTCCGCTTGCGACAAATACTGAGTCTACACTTACTGTTCCAGCAGTCACTAATCTTTGAATAGGGTCATTTCCTGATTCAACCATCAAGAATTTATCTATAACAGTTCCACTAGCCCGTCCCATTAATCCACTAACTATAAATATATTTCCAGAAGGGATAAATGCAGCGTCTACAGTAACTGCTCCTGCTGTGACAACTCTTTGTGGAAGACCTGCACCTCCTGACTCTATCATTATAGGATTCCACTCTGTAGTTCCACTACCCATACCATAAGTTTGGTTAGGACCACTAACTGATAATAAAATACTAGAAGTAATCGCGACACTACCCAATGCTGAACTCACAACAACACTACCTAAAACATCAGCATGAACCGAACCGATACCTGTACCATAAATAGAACCTATTGGAAGTCTTGTTACATAAGCACTGCCTACATTATCCCATGCTTCTTGACTAGTAATAGCAAAGCTCCCTAACAAGTTATCTCCTGATTGAATGAACAAATTACCACTAGCGACAAAAACACTATCTACACTTACTGTTCCAGCGGTTACTAAACGTTGTATAGCATTGTCACCGCTTTCAGTCATCAAAAACTTATCTATTACTGTTCCTGAGGCTCTTCCCATAAGACCGCTAACAATAAATACATTACCTGAAGCTTGAAATACAGAATCTACAGATACTGTTCCTGCAGTTACTAAACGTTGAGGTGCTGTGGCAAGTCCTGACTCTACCATCACTGGAGCGAATACAGTAGTTCCGCTCATCATTCCATAAGTGTTTCCGCTAACAACATGAATATTACCTGAAGGTATGAAAGCAGAATCAACAGTTACACTAGCTGTAGTAACCAATGGTTGTGTAGTCCCCACAGGACCAGATAAAGTCATGACTCTATGTGGTACTGAAGTTCCGCTTCCTTGTCCCGCTATGTGTTCTGCCATTATTCATACCTCAAAATTATTCTTACATCAGTAAATAAAGGCCCTTGAACCGCAATCTTTATTTTGTCATTCAAATACCAATAATCACTTTGTTGAAACCATTGCTCTCCTAACTCATTAAGAGTTGCCTTTTTTAATATCATATATTCTGTACCTACAAAACTTCTATTCTTGAAAATCGTAATGTTAGGGAATTCTTCTAAAAACATTTTGATACTTATTTGTTTTTCTGACTGTATAATTACTGAATGTAATCTCCCTTTAATTACAGGTGTTAAGTGTTCAGCTCTTCTTTCTTCACGAATATTAAGTGTTGCTCTGTACTCTTTAGACATTGTGTTTTACCTCGTTGGGTCTGTTTGCATTGCAATTCTTTTTTTGATTTTGATATGTTCAAAGTGTTGTCTTTCTCTCCAATAACTTGTTTTTCTTCCTCTGCTAGTTCTTTTTTCGTCATCCTGGTCTTCAACCCAAGCTCTAGTACCCCATAAACTATTTGCTAAACCTGCATATTTTACTTGGTATGGACCTACGTTTCCTGTTGTTCCGTCGCTATCTTCGAAGTTACCAGTTACTTGTACATCTTCATTATCTAAAGCTGGGGTTCCACTGTTGCATTTGTGAACTGTATCATTATCATTTGGGTTTACTCCTATGCGTACTTGACATCTTGGACAATTAATCATTACCATTAAATTTCTACCTCTTTGAATGGCCCTAGAGATAATAAGTAGTCTCTTATATTCTCATGTTCATCTAATATTGACTTCATCTTTTCATGTCTATATTTTTTGTTCATTTTCTTCCCTCACTTGTTTTTTTGCTTCGTTAATAACCCATTTAGCATGACTCTCTTTAACTTTCATTAAGCACTTACCACACCATATCTTGTTTATTGCAAGAACTAATGCTCTCTCTTCACAACCTTCCATATCACAAGTTGGAACTCCAACAATCTGTGCATCTTCATTAAATTGCATTGGCATTATACTGGAACCTCAACCACAGGAATTATTTTTTCATATTCTTCAAATAGTTTCTTTCTTAATAAATCATGCATTTTCTTATGACATCCTCTACACAAAGTTACAAGATTTTCTCGGGAATTGTCTTGAGTCAGATGCCAAGGAACAATATGATGAACTTGGAGTTCTTCGCTATATCCACAAATCCTACAATGGAAGTTATCTCTTTCTTTGATTCGTTTAGTGTAATTCTTATTAGGTCTTGTTGGAGGTTTATCTTCTTTCCAATTAGGATTGTTTTTACCCAATCTAGATATTGCTAATCTTAATAGTTTTTCACTTGTTTCTTTAGTCAATCCTTTATTCCATACATCATACTTTTTTCTGTTTGGGAATCCTTCTTTTCTTACTTTTTCATTTGCTTGTTTTGTAATCTTAACTCTATCTCTAATTCCTTCAGTATATTCATATTTCAGTTGATGGGACGCATTACAATAGTTTCTACCTTTCATTCTGCAAGGTTTTCTATCGATACTCATCCCGCAATATGTACATTTAGTTCTCATTGTATAACCTCTACGACGGGCACCATGGTACAACGGCACGATGGGTGCACGGGGATTAGTCCTGCACTTTCTTGTATACTAAATATTTTTCCTTGTAAGCTTTCACATTGAGGACAAGTTCTTTGACCTAAACTACTTACGAAACGTAATTTTTGTACTTGTTCTTTATTATATTCTTTAAGGCTTCCTTGGAATGCAGTCCTTGTAACTTCAGTTCTTGCTATACGCATACTTCTTAACGCATTGCTAATACCTTTAAGTTCTCCAGGCCTAACTCTTCGCTCTATGTTTTTACTTATTTCATTCATGCTAGCGCCTCTTATAAACCCTCCTTTGAGCACTGCTTTTAATTGTCCTACTTGCGCTTGAGATATTCCTTTCTCTCTTAATAAATCAAAGTTGTCTTCATTAATAAAATCTAAAATACTTGTAAGGTACTCTCCGAAATTAAAATTAAGCCATTCTTTAACAGAATAATCATTGAGTTCAAAATTGTATTCTTCATGAAGCATTTGTTGTTCTGGTCTGTTCTGTCCTGGAACTCTAGGTTGTTCCTCTTCATCTTCTCTATTCCTTTCTATTTCTGGAGCTTCTTCAACTTCTAATTCTAACAATGTTGCAAGCTCTTTTTCCAAAGCAATTCTTAATCCCATTTCTAAACTTTGAATGTTTAAAATTTCCACTATAGTTTTAATTCTTTCATTCTTTTCATCGTTACTTGGCTGTCCCCATTCTAGTTCTACATGGTCATCTATACCTTGACTTTGTAATACTCTACGGAAGATTTGTGATTCTACTATTTTTTCTATTTCGTCTTGCATGCTAGTAATAACTCTGTCAGTTGCTGCTCCTTGTTCTTCTGCAAGTCCTTCAGGAATGTTCCCGCTTCCAAAGAGTACTTCTGGCATTTGCCCTCCCCAAACGAATGTTTGCATGTCATGTTCTATTACATTCAAGAATTTATCTCCTATATTTCCAAACTCTTTAACATCAAACTTTACGTCAGGTCCGAAAACCCATTCATGCTTGTTTCTTAACCACACAAGCTTTTCCCCTATTCTATCTATATCTTGTTTTGTAGGAGGCATTTCTGTAGTTCCTGCAGTTATTACTATTGGACTGTTAGCTTTTCTGCTTAGTACTGTATGCATGTCAATCTCTGCAAGGCCTATATTGTTAATGGTTGATAATAACGGGTGTAAAACTCCCAGTGCATAATGACTACTGGAGATTTTGTTAAGTCCTAAACCAGCAATCTCTTTAATATCAAAAGGTATAGGCTCTTTATCACGCCCCCTATCCTGAATGTGTCCTTTAATCTCTCCTGTATCATCTAACTCTATAAAAAAATTATCTGTATTGTGAACCTTCATCCCATCTATAGCATCATTATCTCCAGTTCCTAATTCTAAAACTCCCCATCCTTTAATCAAACTCTCCCTAATCCATTCTCTCATTAAAGAATTAAATCCAGTATCCCTAATGAAATCCTCAATAATTTTTTGAGCCTGTGCATTATCGCTCTTTACAAAGATTCCTCCACTCATAATAAAATCTACATATTTATTTACGAGTCCGAAAGCTATAGGTACTTGTTTGTATACAGCTTCTAAGATTTCGAAGTTAGTTGGGTGTTCCTCTATGTTTAATTCCTGACCTCTTAAGCGTTTCAGTTTAACTTTTGATTCTCCTTTAAACTGTTCTGTTAACTGGTCGATTATAGAATTAGTTATCTCTGGTTTAGTAGCGCCAATGTATATCCTTCCTGCTTTTTGTTCTGGTGTTAATACAGGTTTTTCACCTACTTTCTTTTTGAAGATATCTTTTATAGCCATGACTATGAATCCTCTATATCATATTTGTTTTAATGTTTATAAATGATTGTTTCTAAATTATATAATTTGATGGGTGTGGGGGGTATTGCACCCCCATCTTAGGGTTATGCCCACGTGATGACATCTTTACACCACACACCCGTTATCCTACATACAGTCTCCCTTGAGGATTAACATTACGAACTTTATAATGGAACATTGCCAGTGCTAAAGCATCACAAAAATCATCTTTACCTCTTTCTGGATGGTGTATCTTAAACAATCTCCCTGAAATGTTTTTGCTGAACTCATACCTCATATCCCTCAACTGATTTATTAATTTATTGTACTTATCCGTTGCACTGTTGTTTTGTGGCACTGGAAGCTTTAACAATCCTCTCTTCATATAATTCTGTAAGTTACTATACATATCTACCTTGCTTTGCAAAGTGAAAACAACTCCTTCAGCCCTCGCCCCTAAACGTTCTTGACAAGTATCAACTATTCCACTGCCAAGACCAGTCTCATCAATCATTACTTTTCGAAATGCGAATTTAGAATGTAGCCAGAATATTTTATTGCTTATTTGAACTGTTGTCTTATACCTTTCTTCTATAACATGAACTACATAATGTATCTCGCTGCCCCATGGCTTTTCTATAATTATGTATACGCAACTGTCACTTCCCATTCTTGCAGGGTCTACTCCTAGAACATACTCTGCTTTTGGATGTACTTCTCCTATAGGTTCCATCATATCTCACTTAATGTCTTTTGTTTTATTCTGAAAGCACAACTAAAAACATGCAATCCTAATTCTGGATTGACCAAATTTCGCAATATTGTCCTTTTCCCAGTTATATTAGATTTGGTTAAATCAAAACCATATTTAGGTTGTGTTTCTTGATGCTTTATGTTTCCTGGAGGTAAATCTATTTTTGTAATAGAGAAATTACTCCAGAAACAATGCCTAGAAACGATTTGTGGGTCGATTAAAGGTTTATAATATGGGATTACATTTTCTACAACCCAAGGAACTTTACAAAAATGTTTCAAAAGGATGATTTCTTCATACAATTTCATATTAGGATATTTTGCTTCTGTTCTGCCAATATCCACGGCCATTCTTCTAATATCACTATGTGTTGGGCATGGTGGACTACTCCAAATAAAATCAAACTCCTCATAATGGCCTAACAAATACTGATGAGCATCACCAACAACAACCTTATCATCAGGAAAGAAGTCTTGATAAATCTTTGCTATCTGAGGATTGTTCTCTACAGCAGTAACCTCAACATTCTCCCACAGCTTTCTATTACCCCCAATACCTGCATAGAGATTCAGTACCTTTATCTTTTCTTGTTTATTTTCATCCATTTACCTAAGCACTCTTTACGCATGTGATGAACTAGCTTTTTATCAATGTCTTTATGACTAGGTCCTAGAATTACTTGATTGCACTGTATACACTCCCTCCACATCTTATTTCCTCAAGTGTATATGATAATGGTCTAAGTTATCCTTCTGATTAAAATCTAACCTATACCTTTTATCTACACCTTGATGTTTATCACCAAACAAACGATTAAGTTCCAAACCCATCTTCACACCATCACGCAAGTTAGGCTGTGAAGTATGCCTTTTCAAAGTCACTACTATATCATCATTGTAAGGACTTTTAGCTATCCATAAACTTTCATCCTCAAAATGTTTCTTAGTCTTACGCTCGCATAACTGGCACTTCACAAATGTTGGTGCGTCATGTGTTGGACTATTCTTAGTGCTTAATATCTTTCCATCCTTAATGCTACCAATAAGTTTCTTTCTTTCCTTTTCTTCATCTCTTTCCATTATTAAAGGTCCTGCCATTCCCATTTTATTTCCTCCTCCTTCGTTCTCTCAATTCTTCTAAGTAATCTACATACTCCCTCATCTCAGGACTCACATAAGTAGTAGTTGTCCCACTGAATAACACTTCATAATTATGTCTTCTGCTAGTACCGCTAATCTTTCTCATTTGTTCAATGCAGTTACTACAAAACTTTCTTTTATCAACATGTGCTGGCAATTTGAATTCCAAGCATAACTTACACTTTACCAACTTAGTTTTAGTCACCATTTTTTTATGCACCTCACATCAAACCAATAGTAATCACCAAACCAATAGCGTTCACAATCACATCCACGATACAAATCCCATTCTTTGTGTTCATATTCCATTTTTTTACCTCATTATCTCTATAACAATACCACTCACCACTCCTGCACCACCACACAACAAAATAATAATCATTGCATTAGAAGCCTCCCAAACCGTTGACAAGCTAGCACCAATTATTAAACCAACAAACCAACACGCAAATATCGTTTCAGGACTCCAACTCATGTTAAACTCTCAATCATTCGATACTCTTCCATACAAGACTGTAACAACTCCCATGGGAAATAACTATCTGCTTCCTCAGGAAAGTCAGCCTCCCACTCCATCATGAACTCTTGGTCACTCATGTTAATCCTGCTTTCCTCTACTTTCTTCTCTTGTAATATTCCTTCTTTAACAGCTCTCTCCCAAGGAACTTTAATAACCACATAAGGAGATTCATCTTTTTTACAACTATCATAAAAATGGTTTCTTCCATGAGGAGTCCCTATCTTAATCATTTGTCCATCAGCAATAGTTCCAAGCATAGGCATTAAAACACTGTTAACAATATAACTTCTCATTTCTCCTGCTTCCTCAACAATAATTACATTAGCTGTAAATCCCTTGATAGTCCTTCCATCAGGACCTGAAGGCAAAGCCTTTATCATACTGTTATTATGCTTCCATACTATCTCTGTAGCTGTGAAATGCTTTGTGTTATTTAACAGTTTTGGGTTTTTGTCAATGTCAGCTTTAATCTTTTGAAATAACAAACTACTCTGTCTTTGTGACGGAGCAATAATCAATATGTTAGTGTTTGGTTCATTGTAAGTTTTTTCCAAACAATACTTTGAGATGGTAGTGCTCTTCCCACTTTGCCTACACCACAACCCAGCAATGTTATCATATCTCCAACACGCTTTTAAAAATTCTAGTTCGTAAATGAAAGGGGTCCAATCTAGATTTTCTTTAAACCATGTTAGTCGACTAAGTATTTTTTCGGATAACGCTTTATCAGGTCCAACACTATCTGTTTTGTTCGCTGTGTTTCTTGCTCTGGGGTTACCTGAATGTTTTGCTGTATGTTCATCTGATGTAAGGTTGTTAGTTTCGGTTGTAACATTTCCCATTTTATTCTTAGTAATTGCGCAAATGCAGGGACATTAATCTCTATCTCCCCTCTTCTAAGTCTTTCAAGATAGACCTGTTCAGTCTCCTTAATCAATTTTAAGTCCCTTGCTTTCTCTTCTTCTATACTGCCAATAATTTCTCTTTCTAGCTTTTTGTCTAAAGCTTGTTTCTTTTCTTTCCAATTAAAAAGTTTAGCCCATCTTAATGCAGTTCTCTCATCTAGACTAAGTCTTTTACCTATCTCATAAGAACTAGCTCCTTTGAGGTATAACTTTAAAGCCTCTCTTTGTATTTCCCCCTTCTCCTTTTTCTTCACTTTTTCCTTTTCTTCTTACTTCTCTCCTCATGTAATTCTAACGGAACCCATACAGTATTTTTATGCCCTAACTTCTTACACTGATATTTATAATTATATCCAGTTACCACACTGTTTCTTATTCCATCCATAAGTTTTTGTTCAGCTACTGGTTCAGGCTCAGTTATTAAAGTAAAAAATTTAGGCCCGTAATCTTCAAGATTTAGTTCTTTAGTTATATCTAAAGTTATTTTGTTAACTTCATCATGTAACAACGCTGCACCACCTCTGGTTAGGGTTTTAATCTTGTTTTCTATTAAGTCTTCAAAATCATACAATGCACATGTAGCACAGTAAGGTAAGTGTTGTTTTACATATGTAGTTCTTACACTTTCTCTTTTCTTCTTCATTATCTTCCTTGCATCTTTACTCTCTCTTCTTAACTGAATAAAGTTTTGTTGTTCTTCTAATGTCGGATTTCTACTTATGATTCCTAATCCTCCTGCTTCATCTGCCATTTTTAGTTTGCCTCCTTGATTATTTCTCCAGGTATGTTATTTATTGTGTCTCTTAATTGTTCTGATGGGTCGTTGTCTAGATGTTCTTTCATACATCTAGGGCATAATTCAAAATGTCTTTCCTTTTCTTTGGGTTTGCCTATTAAGTATACTTTGTCTATTATAGTTTCGCATTTAACACAAGAATAATTTTTATTTGCCATTCTGTTCTTCCTCCAAATCTCTTTTTTTAATTACTTTCTGTCTTAAAGCATCATATATCTGAGTAATTTTTATGCCTATAAGTTTTAGTTCTTCAAAGCTTGTTCTTCTTTGCCCTCTCATATCTCTAAGGTTTTTTTTGTATTGTAGTTCTAGGCCTTTACTTATCCACAGGTCTAGATTGTGTAGTTGCCATGTGTGATAGTTTTTATCTTCTTCTAATCTTTTTAGTTGTTTTTGTAATGTTTTTATGTCTGCATCTGTTAGCGTGTATGTTTCTTCTGCCATTATTTATCCTCCTTCTTCACAACATCAACAAAAGCCAAATCAATCTTGTTACAATGCCAACATGGAATTCCTTCACTTCCATCTGCATCCATATTAGGATGTATATCTCTTTCACACTCTTTTTTTAGCCATTCAACAGCACTCTTAACCTCTTCTGCTAGGAATGCATAGTTTAAGTTCTTAATAACAATAGCTTCTTTCTTAAGTCCTATATCTCCGTAATTCACTCTTTTGTTTTTTAGTGGTTCAACTACCATTTCTCTAGTCCTGCAATAAATGTTTTCCAAGTTATTTCTGTTGATTTATCATTACACATTCTCTTTCGCCTCATTTACTAATTTTTTAAAGGTTCCATTAACATTTTAAGGCTATGTTTATTATTTCTATTTCACAGTCCTCACACCATATTGAGTTTTTTATGTCTTCTTCTTCCATTCTTTTATTTATTGTTGATGTGTATATTTTTGTTAGTTTTCTATGTTCACATTCCATTTTTATTGTTTATGTGTTGTCACTTTATAAAGGTTTATCCAAACTACACAGGGACTACAATTCTTTATGCCCTAGATACACCTTTTTGTATTTAGTATATTTGAAATCTTTATTGGAAAGATTAAAAAAGTCCATGATAAAACCAACAATAGCTTCCACTTCATCCCCATCATAATGTTCATATCCTTTTGAATATTTGGTGATATAATCTATCCATCTCATCCCTTCTTGTTTCATTAAAAGCCTGATTGCTTCTCCAGTGGCCACACCATAAAAGTTTTCTCCACAATATCCTTCAGGTTTCTCCCTATCTGTAGAACTACACGGAGAAGTTATTTGTTTCAGTGTTTTTGGCGTTTTCATTTTAGTGTTTTTAAAACCTCAACAACCTTCTTGGCAGTATCCGACCAATTCCATTTGGCACTATCTACCAATGCCTGATTACCTTTAGCCCTAACTTCATCTTGATTTTCATAAGCATAACGCAAAGCCTTACGAATACTATCCATCTTAGGCCTAACCCATTGCACTCCCTCATACATTATATCCCAAGTCACATCAACAGGTTCTGAATCTATAAACCAACTATTGTTTTCTGTCATGTAATCAAGTTGTCCGCCATAATTAGTTTGTATAGTTGGAATGCCAGTAGCCATCGCTTGTAAGCCACCAAGATTAAATGCATCTGCCATTTGTGTAGTTACAAAAACATGAGCGTCATTGTAAAGCTGGTTTAGTTGTGCATAACCTAACATATCCTGATTAATCATTATTACTGGACTGTCGGGATTTTGGGTGACTCCTAGATTTTTTAGTTCATTACCGAAATTAAATCCTTTTTGTAAATAAGCAGGGTTAAGCTTCAAGACAAGCTGAACATTATCTTTCTTGGTGAACTCTTCACAGTAAGCTTTTAACAAGTACTGTACTCCGCCTCTGTCATTCATTCCACCTCTCCATCCTTTGTCACAGAAGAAAGTGAACTTCTCTGGTTTGATATGGTTTTCTATGGGCTTGAATATGTTTCTGTTAACACCATGAGGAATAATCACAATTCTTTTTTCCATCCAAGCTTCAGTTAATTGTTTTTTGTAGTAATCTTTACTTGTATTCAGAATTGCATTTTTAGTATGCTGTGAGGGAACAAATATCTTGTCTATTTTAGAATTAATAATGTGTTCTATCCAGTACTTAGGAATGTGACTTCCTTCCCAAACCAAGAATCCTATGAAATGTTTAGGATTATCTAAAATATTGAATTGCCAGAATGGAGGAATGTTAACCACCAAAGTAGTTCCATCTTTATAATATGGATGTGTAATCATGTTATGCTCTGCAGGATTAACCATTCTTTCCCATCCAGCCTGTTGAGTACATTGCAAATGTAAGTCAGTAAGTCCTTGCTCATAAACTGCATTAACAAGTCCTCGTACATGATTAGCGTATCCGCTAGTACCTAGTATTTCTCCAATAACATTAAGCTTTAACATTCTCTTTCACCTTCCCTTTACAATATGGACATTTCTCACTAGGATAATTCCATATCAAACCACATCCTTCTGCACACCTGAATAAACTCATTTTGGTATTCCTCCTTGTTTTTTATTCTCATCCTTAAACCACTTACTGAACTGTTCATCATCCAAAGCTACATCCTGAGAATAACTAGGACTTCTAGTCCCTCCACTAGGAGTTACGAAATGAAACACTTTAGCATGAGTATCCACCCCTATCTTAAAACCCTTCCATAAAGCACGTAAACTTAAGAATTGTTCTTCTCTAAAACCAACTTTAGTAAGGTTAGTCTCATACTTTAAATCCTTAAACACTTCTTTCTTAAACAAGGCGCAACTGCGGAAACCATGTGCGGGGAGCACAACGTCTTGGATGTAAGAATATCCGCAGTCATCACCTAGTTTTTCTAAATTACCTGATTCAGCAATTGTAATCTTGTTAATTATTGGGGTTACAAAACTAACATCTCTTTTTAGTTCTGGAGTTGCCATGTGGGGGGTGACACCACTGGCAATGTCATATCCTGACTTTAGTACTTTAACAAGTCTTTCTAAATAGTCTGGCTCACAAATAACATCATCATCAAGTCTTAATATGTATGGGTTGTCCCAATCATCTAATCTTAATAATTCGTTACGCGCATAGCATACTCCTTGGCTTAATTCATTACGAATAATTTTTGATTTGTGTCCTTCTATCTTAATCCTGTTAAGAAGGCATTGTATGAAGTGAGCGTTTTGTATAGGTGTTCCACTGGCATCATCTAGGATTAATAAATCCCATTCTTTGTAAGTTTGTGTTCTAAGTCCTTGAATCATTAGGGCTATTTCTGTGTGTCTGTCTTTGCTGCATACTTGTATTGTTATTCTAGTGTCCATATTGGTTTCTCTTGTTTCATTTTTACAGTTTTTATTTTCCCACATTTACATGCCCAGAGTCCATACTGTTCTATTAAGTGGCTGAAGTCCCATTTGTGTTTGTGACTCATTTATACCACACTGCACAATCTTTACAAATAGTAAATCCATTTGCCTGATAATCACATTTACATTTTGTTTTTTTCATAGTCCTGATGTTAAACTGTACCTTTTAATTTGAGATTCATAAACTTCCATATAATAACCATTATCTGTAGTCAAAGTAACCAATCCTTTACTTATATCATAATGTATAATCTCCCCAGTAACAGGATTGTTCTCTTTGTGAGGTGCTGGAGCCCTATGAACACTAACTTTTTTTATTGTGTGGTCTGTTATGGTTACGAACTCTTCAAGTAATGTAAATGTAAATCCTTGATGTGGTAAAATCTTCTTATCCAAAGTCATTTCTTCCTCCTCCAGTGTGCCTCTAAACAATCACAACAAACTCTATGACAAAGCAAATCCTCCCCACACAAAAAACAAGTTCCTTTAACCTTCAACTTTTTTCCTCCCTATACTTATCACATTATAGTCTTGTTCTTTATGAATATTCTCAGTCTGCAAATAAATAGTGTCAACAGGAATACCAGTATACTCAAACAAGCGAGTCATCTGCATAGTGTTCAAAACAAAAAGGTGGTCTTCATCAGAATCCAAAATTTGGTGTTTACAAGGACTAGGAGTAGCAACAAAAACCCAGTCTTTAGTAACACGTTTCATTTCTTTCAAAGCATCCACTGGTCTTTCACAATGTTCTAAACTATGACATGCAAGCACCATATCAAAACTGTTATCTTTAACAGGCATTTCTTCCATCAATCCATTCTTAATATCTTTATTGTTTCCATCAGCTTCTTTATCTAAACCAAACCATTGCATTCCTTTATCCTCCAAGCGTTTCTGCAAAAACGTTCCTCCACATCCAACATCTAAAACTCTTAGTCCTGAGAGATTTATGTCTTTGAATCTTAGGTTGAATGCATCCATTACCCAACCACGATGACTCATTTCAAATCCTCATCAGAAATATTAAAAAAGTATTCTATAAATCGTATTGCTCCATCTATATCCGTGCTTTCATTTTCATAGTTCTCAAGAAAACAATCTTTATGCACAGAAAAAAAACCTTCTTCATTTTCATCAAGAGATGCTAACATTTCTTTTATCCATTTAACAACCTCAGACTTCAATAGTCTTGCAGTTATTTTAGGACTAATGCAATATATCCCTTTATCATGTAATTCCTCAGTTGTTTGAATTCCATCTGTACAAAACTCGCAGTCTCTTGTTCTACAATATACAGTTATATCCTTTATTGTTTTTAAATCACTCATTCTCTCTTCCTCTTCGAAGACTACGCAACGTAATCAACTGTAAAAAATATTAAACATACACAAATAAATCCTAAAACAACACCAATTACTAAACCAATTATCGAACCTAAAAGTCCATATATCAAATATCCCCCAATCCCCCCTAGCAAGAAACCTAAAGAAATCACAAATCCCATAATAAAGTTTTCTATCATTTTAACAAGCACCTGCTATTGTGAGCATGATAAGTCCTAAGGCCACAAAGCATCCAACTATAAAAAGACCTGTCATAAATTCATCATTAATCATTCTTTCCTCCCTACTAACAACTGATGATTATACCAAAAATGAGGCGGAGTACTAACAATTTTAATACCGTGTTGTTCAATCTGTTCAATCCACCAAGCTTTAGGCTTCTTAATCTTATGAGTAGGGTCTGCATTCAAGTTAGGGTCTCCCAAAAAAGGTATAGAAAACAAAAAGTTCTTATTGCCCCAACCATGAAGATTCTTTAGTGCGGTATCCAAATCTTTTTCTTCTAAATGCTCTAAAATATCATATGCCACCACTAAATCAAAAGCATCATTACTCATAAGTCCAAATTCTAAAATATCTTGCTCCCAATACTTCCCTTCAGGGAAATTGTAAGCGTTATTACTAACTGCGTACTCACTAACATCGAAACCTCCAGCTTCAACATCCAACAAAGTCAGTGCTTGAGTTCGGTGACCCATACCATCACCACACAACAACACTTTCTTAGGACTGAAATGTTTCTTCCAATGAATAGCATCAACCAAATGCTTACTTTCTAAAACTCCACGATTCCTAAAATACATTTCATCTTCAATCTGTGTTAACAAAAAATGATTCTTTACAGGTGTAGGATGTAAAGTAACATTCAGTTTTCTTTTAGGATAAGTGCCGAACAAATGATTCAAGTACCAACCCCTCAAGAATTCTTTATTATGCATGTTAGACTTCTTCAAATGATTTAAGTATTTTTTAAGGTTGTTTGTTTGATGTCTTGCATAACCATAATGCCATATAACTGTGTTTTCAACAACGAAATTGTTAAGCTTCCTCTTACTAACAAGTACTGGATGCTCAACCAAAGGGTACTGTAAGTTGTCAGTTATCTTGAATAGTCTTGCAGGGACATGATGGTCCTTTAAAGTATTATCTTCTTCCTGGAAGTTATCTATTAAATGAACCATTTTAATACTCATACAAAAATCCTCATTCTCTCCGAACTTTCCTTCACTAATGTTTTTTTCTACTTCAACAATGTTTTGCTTAATTACTTTTTCGAAATCATCACTTAACACTTCATCAGCATCTAAAACTAAACACCATTCTCCTGGATGATATTGCTTCATATAATTCAAATACTTAGTACGTTGCATTCCATTACCCTTAGGGCTTTCATGGTCATAAGGACTCTGAATAACATTAATGTTCTTTTGTTTCTCTTGCATTTCCTGAAGTATGCTTATGGTTTTATCTTTACTCATACCATCTATAATTAATATTTTGTCTGCCCACCTACAACTCTCCAAACTAATAGGAAGCCAATCCTCCTCATTCTCAACAATATATGCAATGTTTATTTTAGTCATCTGTACACTCTCCTATAGTACACCTTAATACTTCTTTATCGGTTAACGATTTAACATTTCTTTTACATAATACACAAATCCATCTTTCTCGTTTCATTTCAAATCCTCCATTGTAATATTAAAAAAGTGTTTAATCCATCCGACTGTCCACCCAAGGCCGATTTGTGTTTCTTTGTCTAATTTACCTTCAATCTTAGGTATATATTTTATCCATTTAACAGCCTCTTCTTTTAAATCACATGTTTGGATAAATCTATGTCCTTCTACTTCAGATGGTTTTCCATCATCATAGTAATCAAAACCATGATGTTGTATTTCTTTTAACGTTTTTAAATCACTCATTCTTCACCATTTTTTTATGCTGTAGGGTCAAAATTCCATTTACACTCAGGACATACTGGCTTCTCAGGATTCACCACCTGAACAATATTCTTACATCCAACACAATAAAGCGTATCACTCCTCATTTTTTCACCGCATCCTCAAAAGCTTCATCAATATCTTTATGTAATGCTTCTGCTTCAGGCCATCTAGCCTTTAGCCATTTCACAGCACTTTTTAACTTTTTCAAATGTACATGTCTATGAAGTTCCATTGTTTCATCAGTATACTTTCTTAAGTTACAAAGACAAGTCTTGTTTTTTAGTGGTTCACTCATTGTTTATCCTCCTCTTGCTAGATGACTATCAAAAAACTTGTCATCCCACATATGATTATGACTCTTAGGTTTATATTTGTTCACCAAATAATCACGAAATTCCAACAAGTCCTGACTGCTTAAAGCACTGGTACTAACCACGCTTTCTGTAGCTCCTCCTTTTTGTCCGTAAGCTCCAAGTCCTTCACCGCTAACTAACAAGTCAGTGCTTGTATCTCCTTTATCTATAGCATCACGAATCTGAGTTCCTTTGTAAGGATAATAGATTGCTAGTTGGAAATCATCCATTCCTGCATTCACAATAAATTTTTCGGTCTCTGCAATAGTATCATAGTCTTCCCCTGGAAGTCCAAGCATAAGGAATGACTTTACATATATACCATGCTTCTTAGCATATGCAATACTATCATAATTTTGTTTAACAGTAGTGCGCTTATTAATATTATCCAAAATCTTCTGGCTCCCAGTCTCATGACCAAAAGCAATCTCTACACAACCATTCTCTCCAAGTAACCTTGCAAATTCTTCACCCCACTTAGTAAAATATCTTGCTTGCCCATTACAACGAAACTGTAACTCTCTCTTCTTTAATTCTGAAAGTATTGGCTTAATGGTTGGCATTGCTATAGCGAATAAATCATCAAATAAATACACACCTTTATAACCAAGACTAACCAAATCATCCATTTCCTTAGCAAGTGATGAAATGTCGCCCCACCTAACAGCAGTCATTGCATCCTCACAAAAAGTGCACCTCTCTGGGCATCCTGTGGCTGTAAGCATAGTTCCTGCAGGTTTCCCGTTAAGGGTGTAGCAGTAGCTTCTCAGGAAATTCTTAGCTTTATCGCTCGTCCTGTCAGGACGGGGCATCGACCTCCACTCATCTTTAGTCATGATATCTCTCTCAACTCTTTTTCCTTCTCCTTTAAGTATTTTTTCTAAGCTTCTTTGTCCATCGTTAGGCACTATGTAATCCCATGGTTTCTGAACTACTTCTTTGTGATAATGGTTTGCGTGAGGCCCTCCAATAATAACTTTGCATGAGGGGTTTACACTTTTTATTTTTTCCAGTACTCTCTGGCTTTCTTCTCTTTGGGGAGTCATAACGCTTAGGCCTATGTAATTGTAGCCTTCGAATCTTGTTGAGTCTTCTAGGCTGTAATCGTCTGTTATGTCGATGTTGACTTCTGGCATCTGTTGATTTATGTAGCTTTTCAAGTATAGTAGTCCTAGTGGTGGATAAACTTTCTCGCTGTCCAGGTATGGACTTCTGCAAGTCATTAATAGTAAATCTGTCATCTTTCATTTTTTCTCTTTTAATCTCTGAGCCCAATACAATCTCTCATTATACCTCAAATCCAGACCCTCATTAGGCCAAATTGCCATTTGCTCTTTAGGATTCCATATATCATCTATGTCTTCATCCAACTTTTTAATCTTTTCCTTAATCCATTTTTTAGTTAGTTTCTTCATTCTAACATCCTATGTCTTCACTCCTATAACATCAAAAAACCTTTTTTGTCCTTGCATCACTGCCTTTATATGCCCCATAGAAACACCTGTTTTTTTATTAATATAAATAAACATTAGTTCCCTATCAAACCCTGCCTTTTCTAAATTATTTAATGCCCTACTCACTCTCTCTAACCTATCTTTTAATTCTACTACAGGGTCTGCTTTCTCCACTACATCTACTTTCTCTTCTTTTTCCCACTTAGCTATTTGTATCCCAATAATCCCCTGTTCATCTTTTGTATCAAGTATATATCTCATTTTTTAAACCTCCTTACTCTATCATCCTGTTAAATACTCTTTCCCAATCATTAATCACGACATCCCAATCATAGTATTTAAGTGCTTTCTTTCTAGCGACATCAGCATAACGACTACGCAAACTAGCATTATCATAAAGCTTATGCAATTTTTCAGCTCCATCATGAACACTCATAATACCACGCTCCACCTGCCAACTGCCAGTCAATGTACCATCCAATATTTCTTTCTCGTGGACCCAAGGATTATTTTCCTTCTTAACACCAGCCAAGTCAACAGCTTCTCCGCACTGTCCGTTATCTATTATTTGTTCTCTGGTAGTTGTGTAATCTGTAATTACTGTAGGGATTCCTGCGCTCATGGCTTCTGTTATTGGTATACCCCAACCCTCACCACTAGTGCTTAAAAAGAATATGTCCATGGTGTTATAAATATCATTCATTTCAGAATAATTAAATCCCTTCCAATACTTCATTCCAGTAAATACCGTCTTGTGTAAAATGTTAAGGTCTCGAAGCATCTGTATAGTATCAAAACTTTGCGCCATATCTTGAGGGTCTGTATGCAAGAACAGTCTAGCTTCAGGAACATCTTTAGCGAATAGAGAGAAACTCTTGTACATTCTGTCAGGCATTTTTCTTCCTTGATTTCTGAAAACGCTTCCTACTACAAAGTTTGGTTTTCCGTTGTATACCATTCTTTCATCAAAGCCCCACTTAGCCTTAAGCTTAGCTCTTTCTTCAGGGCTTAATGGTTTGTAAACGTTAGTGTCTATTGCGTGAGGGATGTATTCTGTTTTTATTTTGTATAGGTCCCATACTTGTTTCTGAGCGAACTTAGACATTGATATAGGAACATCAACTTTTTTCAGTACGTTAGCACAATTGATTCCTGGTCTTTGAGGCATACAAGCCCCTCCATCACTAGGAAAATAAAAGCAGGACTTTGCTGGGCTGAAGTCTTGGTTTAAGAACCAGTTAGGTGGCTGTTCCATCATCATGAATGTATCTTGTAATACTCCGAAGATGCTTGGTTTTAAGCTTCTACATAAGGGGGTGATTAGGTCTTGGCTGTATGGTTGTCTTCCGCTGCCGTGGACTTTGAATTTTAGTTCGTGACCATCTTCGAATTTTATTGGTGGCATTAGGTCTTGCATTGGATGGTGGTTGTTTAGGTAGTGACATTCCCATCCTCTGTCTGTAAGCCTGTTAAGTAAGTTTGTACTAATTGTTGCGTAGCCTGTGGTAATGACTGCGCTGTCGCTTAGCCATAATAATTTTTTGTCTCTTATTTATTCTCACCTATTTTCCTCTTAGGTTTTATCCAAATCAATCTGGTATCCTCATGATATTCCCAAGTAATATTCCTAAACATTTTCCTGTGAATGATTTCTATGGCTGTCTCTATATCCATAGTATTATCTTGCTCCACTCTCTAAAATAATCCTATTATCTTTAGTTGTAATAGTTAAGTATACATCTTGGAATTGATAAGCTATAGCTCTAGGAATAGTAATGCCATAAGAATCACCTGTTTTATTATTAGTTGTTAAAGGCCTAATCTTTTTAGTTTTAGAATAAGCTCCGTCTTGTCTTTGTCTTAATTCCACTGTTTAGAACACCTCCCTTTTTTTGAATATGATTGATGAGGGATTTTAACCCCCTTGATGGAAATCAATTACTGTTATTGTATACTAATATATAAATGTTACGATTATAAAATTTATAAAATGTTGACCAGTTGACCCCAAGAACTAGTTTAACTTGGAGGGTTAAAACATGGTGTTACAAGGGGTACAACTTTTAGTCAAATTCTTTCTTTGTGTAAGTAAGATTAGCAATCTCACAAGACACTTCCTTAGTCGCTACATCAACCCATAACTTAATAGTATCAGTCGCAACATAAGGAGGCTTAATCCTCAGCAAATTAAAAGTTAGCCATCCATGAAATTCTTCATCCTGGTCATACACTAAGCGAAGGTTTTTCTCCATTCCATAAAGTCGGTCCTCCCACTTATCAAGCCCTGAAATATTATAGTCTTGTTTGTAACACTCATGCTTATGTATTATTTTCTCTGCCTGTTCTTTAAGTATTTGAACGTCATAATCTCCATATTCCTTAATGATTTTGTCTCCAATCTTTTCTTCAGTTTGTACCATTATGTATTGTGTTGGTGGACATTCAGGACAAGGTGTTGGCTCTGGACAGGGTGTTGTTAAGTTTTCAGAATTTGACGCTTCTGAAACTAAAAGAGTTTGGGTATAGAATCCAATTCCAAAGCCAACGATGATTGAGATAGTTATTAATGTTAACAGTATGTACTTGTTGCATAGCCAGTAATTATCTTTCATTTTAGTTTCTCTCCAGCAAGTTCACTGATTATATCATTATAGCTTTTGGCATGTAATGCACCTTTCATTTCATGAATTGCTTTAACCCATATTTCTGATTTGATTTCTTTAATGAATTCTTTAACATCTCCTTCTAAATAATACTTTACTCCAGTTGGGCTTCCGACCATCATCTTTTCACTTAGTGTTTTCATTTTATCCTCCATTAAACATTAACTCCCATTCCTCACGAGCCATAACCTTCTTCATTCTCTTAGCAACCTTCATAGCTTCCTTGCCCAAATCCTTATGAGTAAATATTAATGTACGATGCCATTTAGTTCTTAAACAAACAATCTTAGGATTACAACTTGATTTGTGTGATTTATATCTATCATAATAAACTTCATCATACAATACTACATTAGCATCTCTTTCATCAGTTACCACTTGTTTCAATGCTTTCTTACTAAGCCTGTCCAAGACCAGTCTTCTTGCCATAACATTTGGTGCTTTAATAAAAATATTACTTCCTATGCCTGCTTCCATCTCAGCAATAACACATATGACTTGAGTCTTTCCGCTTTGTCTTGGGCACTCAGCCCATACCTTACCTTGCATTACATAAGCATCGAATATCTCACGTTGTATTTTGTTTAGTATTCTATCTTTCATTTCACATCCTCAAAAAGCAACGTCTCCCTTAATACCATCTCTTAATCTACCTTGCTTAGGACTGTCTTTTCCTTCACATTCGTTATATATATGTTCTTGATACCAACCATCTGGAATGGCTTCATCACAAAACATACAAGGTATCATTTTTTTATGTCCTCAAAAGCCAAATCAACCTTCTTACAATTATCACAATAATATTTAGTGCAATATTCTTCATTACTATTTCTTTCTTTGCCGATACTATGTACTTCACATATTTCTTTTTTTAGCCATTCCGCAGCACTAACAATATCAGTCTTCTTTTTCCATATGACCTTATTAGAAGTTCCATCTGGAGAAAGTTCATTATAAGTGACATAAGATTCTTTGTTTTTTAGAGGTTCCATTGTATTTTATCTATTGCATCTTTGAACTCCTGGATTTTTTTTGGGTCAGTTGTATCTAAATCCCAGATTATGGGTTTAGGCACTATTTCATATTTTTCTAACTCTTTAACAACTTTCCACCAATCATAATGCCTAAGTATATAATCTGATTTTAGTTCTCTTACCATTTTATCGTTTTTTCAATCTCTTAACATGTTTTGTTATTACTGGTTTGGCTTTAAATCTTCTTTTACTAAATAATACTTTGTGCATTTCTTCTTCTGTACTAACCCATTTGCGTGCTTTACTACATTTAGCACAGCACTTTGTTAGTCCATGATGCCATAGTCCTAAGGGACTGTTTTTGTTGCAAAGGTCACATTTAAGAGTCATTTTTTGTTTTGTTTTATTATTTGTTCTTTTCTTATTATGTCTAGTCTTTCATTGATGATTCCTATTTCTTCTTTGACTATTTTGAATTGTAGTAGTAGCCATTGTTCTTCAGTCATTATCTCTTTACGTAACAAGTGCTGTAGTATATGGCTTGGTGTGGTGTTGTGTGTTCTGCAATGCTTTTCTAGGCTCTTGATTACGTTTTTGTTGAGTCTTATTGTTAGTGCTTTGTTATTAGTTTTCGGTCTAGCCATATTTGTTCATTATCTCTTGTTGATAGTCTTCTTCGCTATCTACAGTCCATGACTCTATGCATGGCAGTCCTATCCATCCATCGATGCATGCGCATTGTAATGCTATGTTCCAATCTTTGTGTCTTAAATACATTTTTTTATCCTGCTTTTATTCGTTCGCCATCTTTTGTATACTGGTATGGTTTTATTGATAAGTTAGTTATAACTTATTTACTTTGGTTTTTTTTAAGTGAATTAATTAAATTAATTATATTATTTATTTGAATTTATTAGTTTTTTATGTATTAATTCCTTTTTTTGTCCTTGGCTTTCCAGGGGTCTGGGCATGGCCATTGTCAAAGGCTTTTTTGTTTTTTGTATGTAAGTTGTTTATAACTCACTTATCTATTAGTTGGTGGGACCTGGCACTTTAAGCCAGGCTGAAACAAGCTATAAGGACTTGCCCACCATTATCAGATTGTTAGTTTTGGGTTTGGCTTTAGCCTTCCTTTGATGAATGAAGTTATGAAGGCATATTGTGTTCCTTCCCATTCATACTTGTCATACTCTTTTATTTTTATTGGTATTTTCAGCCCTACTACTTTATACTCTTTTCTTTTTTCTATAGCTTGTCTAGCGTCCATTTTTCCATAACCCATTAATGATGCTATTACTTTTATGTCTTGCTCGCTAAGATTTTGTTTCTTTGCTGCTTCAAACAATAGTTCATGGTTTTCTTTAGTTGTTCTTATAGCAAGAATGTTTTGTGCTGTCTTAGCACTGATTAATCCTTTTTTGTTTCTTGCCTCTGATGGCTTAATAAATCTTATGTCATTAACATATTTTTTTGGTATATTAGCGTATAGTCTTAGTACAGTTCTTATTCTTGTTAATGGCAAGTTTAGTTTTTGGCTTACTTCTTGTAAACTATACCCCATTTTTTGTAGTGTTTTAACTACTTGTGCTTCTTCTATGGGTTTTAAATCTTCTCTTTCAATGTTTTCCGCTAGGTTATCACTTAATAATTCTTCCATGCTTACATCTTCGTTTACTGGGCTTATAGTTATTGGCTGTAGTAAGCCTCTGAATTGTATATCGTTCATAGTGCTGTTTAGTTCTTTTGGCTCTATGCGTATCCTGCTGTTCTCTATTTGACTGATTTTCTTTATTGATATGTGTTGCAGTTCCTGTCCGTTTTCTGTTTTTATTATTGCAGGGATGGTTTTCCATCCTAGTTTCTTGCATGCTTCTAATCTTCTATTTCCATATCTTAGTATGTATTCCATTTTGTTTTTAACCTCGTTTTAGTTTTTTCTTTTTGGTAGTCTTTGTATTTTGTGTAGTGTTGTTTGCACTTCTTTTTCTTTTAAATGTCCTATTACATCACTTGTTATTGGAGTGTCATATACTAACTCGAAGTCATCATCACTAGTTAGGTCATTGAAGTGTACTACTGCTAATTCCCATTCATCATCATTATCTGTGTAAGAACCGTATCTCATTGAAGTGAGTATTGGGTTTAGTTTGAATCTTACTACGCTTGCGCCATACCCATTTTTGAACTTGTAAATTCTTTGTGTTCCTGTACCTCCTTCTTTGGTTATGGGGTGTGGTCTTTCTATTGTTGGTTTAATATTGTTCTTTTCCATTTTTTTAGTGGTAATATGTATTGGTAGTCCTCTTCTTCTATTGGATTAGTGTATTGTATTCCTATGAGTATCATATCATGGAGTGTGGTTTCGTAGACTTGGTCTCCATCATTAACTGTGCTGTATACTAAGACTATTTTTTTTACTTGCATGCTTGCTAGTTGTTTCAGTACATCTTTGCTTAGTCCTATGCCTTGGTATTTTT
>SDBT01001417.1_pt1 | contig 42131 bp, 33 predicted proteins | sample 2277101 | NCBI WGS metagenome assembly SDBT01 (sample SAMN10404973, study PRJNA504765) | marine sediment metagenome | isolation source: marine sediment core GS10_PC15, 103 cmbsf | place: Arctic Ocean: Southern Knipovich Ridge | collected 2010 | reverse complement strand
GCCCCACACCATATATTACCAAAGCGTGATTTTCCAAAGCTAAAATATTATGTTTGTAATGGAGCTACACTTTGTTGGAAATGCCATAAGAGGACTATAAAAACTGAATATATGTACGTGGTAAAGATAGTCAATAAATTATTTGGAGGCATGAAGAGATGGAGGCTTTTAAAACACTACAAGAAGCTCAAGATGCAAAACGTTGGATACAGAAAGCAACGAAGAGTATAAAGAAGCGTGGCACAAAAGGCAAATGTACTGGAAAGAAATTTGGTTCTCCAAGTTGTCCAGCAGGAAGTAAAGCATATAATTTAGCTAAAGTTTTTAAAGCTATGGGGAAAAAGAGGAAGAAGAAATGATTGGCGGGTATATGCAGGTACAACAAGCACAGCATATTATAGTTGATACGGTAAAAGAAAGCATACCGTTAAAAATAGTGCTGGTGTGTATACCAATAATAATAGCTTTTATATTAAGTAAATTATTCAGTAATAAAAAGGATAAATGCAAATGCGCACAGAAACCAAAAAAGAACTGTTAAGAAGGTTATTTTCAGGTATAGAAACACCAGATAGTAGTCTTGTGAGAGATATTCTTAGAATAAAAGATTATGATTTAGAAGATAGTGCTAAATTAGATGAGATAATCAAGAGAACTGAGGAAAACAATCCACGCTTATCTTTGTTTTCTGAATTTCTAGGATGTAATGTTCTTGACCAAACTATAAATACAAAAGTTTTCCCGAAGTACAAAAAAGGTATTATATCTGTAGCTGCGGATAAAATAATAAAAGAGAAATTTGATATTGTGCAAAAAATGTGGTTCGGATATTATGATAACCTACAACCTGTGCAGGTGGAAGAAATCCAAATAGATTTGGATAAAACTAGTGGGGCATTAATAAAAGGTTATTATTTCTTAACTAATAAGGAAACAAAGAAAAATTGTATTTTTGGGGTAGATTTTGTAAGCGATATGTTCACTGGTTATTTAGCGATATATTCAAATGAAGAGGAGTTATCGTCTGTTTCGGGGGTCATGAATGAAATAGTTTCATGGGCCAAAAATAATAACTTCTTGAAGGGTAAAAAAATTGATTCATCCGGAAAATTTCTAAAAATTGATAACATAACCATGGATGATGTTATCCTTAAAGATGAAGTGAAGAGAAGGATTATAAGTGGTACTATAGATATGATCAAGAATATGGACACATATCGTAAAAATAATCTTCCAATAAAAAGAGGGATCTTAATGGAAGGCGAACCTGGTACAGGTAAGACTTTGGTGGCAAAAGCGTTGTGTAATCAAATGGATTGCACATTCATATGGGTGACCCCAGATGATATTAGATATCCGGAAGATATAGCATATGTGTACCAAATGGCTAGAGAGGTTGCTCCAACCATAGTACTTTTTGAGGATATAGATTATATAGGAAAATCAAGGGAAATGTATAGAGATTCTCGCTTTGATAAAATAACTGGTGAGCTTCTTAATCAAATGGATGGTCTTGAGAGTAATGAAGGAATTATAACACTTGCTTCGTCGAATTATCCTGAGTTTTTGGACAAAGCATTAAGAAATAGACCAGGTAGATTTGATATGAGAATAAAATTTGATTTACCAGATGAAGATCTTAGAGAGAAGATGTTAACTAAATTTTTTGGGAATGTGAATATTGATGATGTTGACATAAAAGATATGATAAAAATGACAGAAAATTATACTGGGGCTTATATAAAGGAATTGATTGTTGCAACAGTGATGTTGGCAGTTAGCCAAAAATCGGTTGATGCAAACGATAATGCTATAATTACAAAGAAACATCTTATGGAAGCTTTTTCTGAATTGGAAAAGAGTAGAGAAGCAGATGATATGGTAGGAGGTTAAGGTGCCCAGTGTTCGGAAAGGCGAGAAACAGAGTAGTTATATGGGGAGATGTGTTCCAGCTGTAAAAGCAGAAGGCAAAAACCAAAAAGCAGCAATAGGTCAATGTATGGGAATGTTTAGAAGTAAATGGACTGAATCCAAAAGAAAGAGGAAAAAGAGATAATTTTGGGTGATGAGGCCGGACAAAAAGTAACAATGTTAATTATTGGGTCGTCAGAGCCAGATTTCACCCAACTTTTAGAGAAATATGAATAAACAGAAGATACATCCATATTGTCAGGAATGTTTGAAAAAACATGCTGGTAACTGGTATATTAAAAATGGAAGAGTATGGGTTAAAGACTCTACTGATATTGAGGATCTACAAATTTGTTCTTTGATAAAAGATTTTGAGATAAAGCCTGAAGCACAAAAAGTGCTTACTCAAGAAGAAATGGATTTTGCTAGTTTTTTGTCAGATGTGGGAAGATGGAGTAAGACAGAGTTTGGTTGGGGAGCTCGCTGGTATCAAGATCATATGTTGAAATGTACCGCTATTAGGAAGGTTAGTAGAATAGGCAGGCGGGCAGGAAAGACAGAAGCGATATGTGTGAAAATGATACATTATGCCTATACACATGAGGGTGTAATTGTACTTGTTGTTGCTCCATATAAAAATCAGGTAGGGCTCATATTTGATAAACTTGATATGTTTTTGGGAAAAAGTGATTCTCTTACTGCATCGGTAAAAAGAAATACAAAAAATCCTTACAGAGTTGAATTCTATAATACGTCAAAAATATTAGGTTTTACATCAGGCACTAGAACTGGCAGTAAGTCGACTGGTATTAGAGGACAAGATGCTCATGTGATTCTCATAGATGAAGCAGATTACTTAAGTATGAGCGATTTTGAAGTTATTCTAGCTATTCAAGCTTCGCGGCCAGATGTAGAGATTTGGGCTTCTTCTACTCCGACCGGTAGAAGAGATATGTTCTGGAGATTTTGTACGGAACAAGAATTAGGTTTTAAAGAATTTCATTTTCCATCTAGTGTTTCTCCTACTTGGACACCGCAAATAGAGAGGTTAGAAAAAGCACAGTATTCAGAGCAAGGTTATGCTCATGAATTTGAGGCTAGGTTTGGAGAAGAAGCGGAAGGTGTATTCTTAGATAAATTTGTTGATGCATCTTTAGAGAAGTATGATTTAAAGAAGGTTAAAAGAAATAAAGATTCGATTTATACGTTTGGGGTTGACTGGAATGCAGCAGGAAATGGTACTGTAATAATAATAACAGAATGGAATAAAAATTTAAAAGATGGAAGAGGTGCGTTTAGGGTTGTTAAAAAATCTATTATAAGTCAGGAAGAATTTACTCAGGTTAGGGCATGCGAAGAAATAATAAGGTTAAACGTAGAGTGGGACCCAAGTTATATATATGTCGATCAGGGTTATGGTCAAACACAGATTGAGATGTTAAGAAAATACGGTATGGAGAATCCCTATACGGGACTTGTAAATAAAGTTAAGGGAATTTATTTTGGTGACAGGATGGAAATAAGAGACCCTGTTACTAAACAGCGCGTTAAAAAACATTTAAAACCTTTTATGGTAAACCTTGCTGCGCGCAGGATGGAAGATGAGCAGGTAATTTTACCACATTCCGAAGATGTTAAAAATGGCCTAGTAGGTCAGATAAGAGATTATACAGTTATAAGACAGACTGCTCTTGGCCAACCAATATATAGTGATACAAATGATCATTCAATTGTGGCGTGGATGTTATCTATATTGGCGGCTACAATTGAATTTAGTGATATGGCAAAACAAGCTAGAATAGCCAACGTAGGTATAACGGGAAGATTTGGACAAAAGCAAGATAAAGATTTTAAAGTAAATAGAAATTTAATAGAAGAAGAAAAAAGAAAATCTTTGATCGTTACACCTAGATGGCATACTCAGCCACTTTTTAAGGATACTACTCTTAGGGATGGTGTAGATTACCTTAAAAGGCGAGAGCAAATAGAGAAAAGACGTGGTAGTCGTTTTAAACAAAACAAAAAGAAGTATAGGAACTTATTGAAGAGTAGGTCAAATTTTTAATGGTGCGGAAGGAGTTCATCCGACTCTCCTAGGAGAGACCGCTGGTTGTTGGCTTATCCCCCCTGCTACTTCCAGCGGCGCACCCTTTTGAGGGATTATGGCATTAAATAAAGATGATGTATCCAAAATAGGTTATCAGGCGAAGGTAGATTGGTATAAAGAACGTTTTACTGCTATTACTTCAACTGATATGTTGGTAGAGGAAGTAAAAGAAGAAGTCCTCACTCCAGATGAATTAATTGATATATTAAACGATATACATAAGAAAACATCAAAACTGGAAGGACGTATAGATTTTTTATCTATGGAATTAAAGATTCCCATAGATAAAGAAAAACAACCGGTTGTAGCACAGGCTGTTGCGCAATTAGATAAAGAAAGTGAGGGGGAATATTTATCTTATAGTTTATATTTAAGATTATTAAAACAACAAGAGTTAGCGTTAGCCAATTTAAAACTTGAAGATATAATAGATAATGTAACAGGGGATATTAGTTCTGATTCTTTATTTATCCAAGACAGACTTTTTACAGGTCTTTCGCAATATACCGAATCTCGACCCGATGTTATGCCGGAAGATAATGCTCTTGAAAGATATGTTAATAGATATATGAATAATGTGTTTTCTTGGAATGAGCATGATTATAACATACGCCAGATAATAAATTTTGCGGATACTTATTTAGATACTTATCCTGGTCTCAAATATATTCCATGGACCGTGAGACGAGAAGTTGGTCAAGAGAGAGTCGATGTAAAGGGATTATCGGAATTTTGGCAGGCGTTTTCGCATAAGTTTGTTACTAAATCTAATGAATTATTAGGTGGTGTAAAGAATTTAGCTATTCTTAGACCAGATAAAAGGATAAGTGGCCTGACTAAAAGGTATATTGACTATACTAATAATTTCTTAAATGCAATAAATGATACTTTTGATATGGATTATGGTTCTGACCTTATTTGTTGTTTTGTACGGTGGTCAGGTAGTTTAGATATTAAAACATTAAAAGGCTTGCGGGCCCTAATGCAATTGTTTAGGGCTGGTTTGATTCTGGATTTTAGTGATATATTTAATGGTCTGAAGGATATAGTAAATAATATTTTTAGGGGGTTATTAACTCATAAACTAATAGGTTTTGTGCATCAAATTTTTCAGAGATTAGTTGATCCATTTAAAAAGTGGATTAATGATCCTGATCCAAAGTGGCAAAAAATATTTATTTGTACTCCAGTAGATGAGTTTATTAATAAATTTGTTATAGGATCTTTAGAATATATTGAATCTTTATTAGAAAGCTTGATAAAGAATTGGTATAAACAGATTGAGTTAAAAAATTTAAAACTTGATCTAAGAATAAGCGTTCTTAAAGAGCAAAAAGGTCTTGGAATATTTATTAGAATGTTAGATGTAGTAATATCTGCTCTTGAAAGATCAGCTATTTGTGGGACCGAATCATCACCTACAGGAGAAGAAATACAAAAAATGATGCATGCTTATGGTCTAGGTCCTGAGGAACCTTATAAATATTTGGTGGAAGAAAACCCTAATGAATATAATAGCTTTATACCAAAAAAAGGTGAAAAAATAAGTGAAGAATCTTTAGGAGGAAGCATTTCTACTAAGTTTGATACTAAAATAAAAACTTCAGGTATAACTGAATCAAAGTCAAGATTTGATGAATGTCTTAAGAAAATAATTCCGGAAGATGTTTTGAAGGTATCTGAATGGATGGAAGAAATTAATGCAAAATCTCAGGAGAAAGCATGATGAATTTATTTTCCATAGGTAGAGATGTTAAGAACAAACGAGTCAAAAAATCAACCCGAAAACCAATAATAATTTCTAAAATAGGGTCTTCAGGTATAGCTTATGGTCTGGCTGGTTCTACTATTTCTAGAACATCTTTCGAAAAATCTGAGTACAATCTTGGAGAAGTTGCTAAAGTTATGGATATAGAAGCCTATGTAAGACAGGCTTTTGATAAACATGTTGAGTTAGCTATGAAGGAAGGTTATGAAATATCTTCAAGAAGCGAGGATGCTACAAAGTATATTAAGAAAAGACTTAGAGAGATGGCAGAATCTTCTGATCTTACGTTTGATATGTTATTAAGAACTATAATGCAGAACTTAGTGGCATATTCCAATGCTTTTATTGTCAAAGTTAGAGACTTGGCTAGATCTTCCGGCATGCCTATTAGGAAAATGATTGGTGAACCCTTAATTCCTATTGCTGCATATTTTCCTCTTGATCCAACATCTATACAGATTAAGAGAAATTATCATGGGAAGGTGTTGAGGTACCAACAGAAGATTCCTGGGAATCCCCACGCCCCTGAGTTTAGACCTGAAAATATGATCCATATTTATTATGATAGGAAAGTAGGTTTTGCGTTTGGTACTCCATATATAATTCCTACGTTAGATGATATAAGGTCTTTAAGGAGGATGGAAGAAAATATAGAAATGTTGATTAGCCAGCATTTGTTCCCCTTATATCAATATATAGTTGGTACTGAGGAAAATCCAGCAGAAACCTATGATGATGGTACCACAGAGGTTGATGTTATTAAAGATCAAATAGAGAATATGCCGACAGAAGGTAGTATAGTAACTCCGGAAAGACATACTATACATAATCTTGGTGCAGAAGGAAAGGCATTGGAAGCGTCTAAATATTTGATATATTTTGAGAAGAGAGTTCTTGCTGGTTTAGGGATGTCTGAAATAGCTCTTGGTAGAGGTGGAACAGCTAATCGTGCAACAGCTTCTGTAATTGATAAAATGATGCAGGATAGATGTAAAGATTTTCAGGATGTTACTGAAGGTTTTGTAAATGAATATATGTTTAAAGAGTTGCTTTTTGAAGGCGGTTTTACAATAGATGAAGCAGAAGATAATTTTGTAAAACTTAAGTTTAAGGAAATAGATATAGATAGCATGCTGAAAGTTGAAAACCATTCTGTTTTTAAATATGAACATGATGCTATTACAGAAACAGAGGTAAGGGAATTATTGGGGCATGATCCTATTACAGAAGAGCAACGTGCTGATATGTACTTTGAGAGGGTTGCCAAACCTAAAGCTATTATTATGGCAATTGATGAACCATATACAGCTGAAGCAAAAGCCGGTGGTGCTATTAAGAAAGTTTCGAAGGAAGAAAAAAAGAAGAGAGATACTGCTAATAGAGAAAAACCGACAAATCAGCATGGGACAAAACCTGCAAAGACTAGGCAAAAAAAAGATGAACTTCTAGAAGAAACATTAGAGGATATCCAGGAAATTAAAGATAAAGAGAATGAAAAGAGGGTTCTTCTTATATCGCAACTATCAAAAAAGTTATTACATTACTGGAGACTTACACAACAGGATGTTATAGATTATATAAAAGAGCTAAGATTAAACGAAGATGAGAACTGGAAGGACATTACTGTTGATAATTTTAATATAATATTTGCCCTGACAAAAGATTCTGTGGTGGAAAATACGCTTCCCTATATTATGAATGCTTTCAGATTTGGCGCAGAAGCAGCCTTCCCAAAAATGAACAAGGAAAGTAAGTTGATAAGTATTGATCCCGAGTTTTTAAAGGATAGGGTTGAGGAATGTACCCAGGAATTACTTAAAGATCTTGGCGAGCAACTTATAAAATATGTAAATACTCCAGGTCCTAGGTTATTGGGTTTAATTCCTACTATTGTTGGAGTTTTTGATGCTCTTAGGTATAAAATAGATCTTATTTCTAGTAATGAGGTCAAAAAGGCATATAACTTTGGTTATACTCTAGCAATGGAAGAAAAAGCTAAGGAGGGTTAAAATGGGTAATGCAGTAATGGGTCAAGGCCTAAAGGGGTCTTATGACCCGAGCAACAAAGAATCATCGAGACATGAGTATTTTAAAAAAGTACAGGCTGATTTAAACAAGAGATTTAATGGGAAGAAAAAAAATAAGCCTGCAAAAGAAAAATAATTAACAATTGGAGGAAAAAATGGCCAGTGGTGGATTAGTAGATAGTTTGCCAAGAAGAGATAGTTCGGCGAGGCACCTGGCATATAATAATACCCTTGATAGAACAAGAATTGAATTGCCTCCATCTGGTGATCCAGGAGCTAGTGGGGTAGTTCAATTAGATCTTACTAATTGGGATGGTGCGCTGCCAACTATATTACGAGATAGAACCGGAAATGAACTTAGAATAATACACGATGGTGTTGTTACGCTTGATCAGGAATATTATAAGATGCTAGAAGGTACTCTTTATAGTGTTAGTCATATAGCTCCCACTTTTGCATCCGCTAGTTCACATATATATCTCATAGATATGGATTCTACATACAATTTAGGGGTAATAGCGAGAGTTAAATCTGTGGGAGAATTTCATGTTGAACTATATGAAGGTGCAACTGTTATGGGAATAGGAGAACGTTTAGGTGCAAACAACTTTAATAGAACCGCAGCTAGTGGTGTAATTGCAACTAAATTTTATTATAATGCTTGGGTAGACCCGAGTGGAGACAAAATATTTGAAGCTATTTCATCTGATGATGAGTCAGGTTTTTCTACTGAGGCAAGTGCAGCCTGGGTATTAGCTGCTAATCGACAATATTATACTATAGCGGTAACAAATAGAAGCGGTAGTAATGCAGCTTCATCACTTGAACTCATATGTACCGAAGCTTACAGTAGTAGCTCAAGTAGTTCATCTAGGAGCTCAAGTAGCTCATCGAGGAGCTCAAGTAGTTCATCGAGCTCTAGTAGCGCATAATAAAGGAGTTTGTTATGAAACAACTCGAATTATATGATACATTTTCTATTAAGTTTAATATAGATGAAAAGAAAAAGGAGATGATAATCTCTGATTCGGGTGGAATAAGAAAGGATTATAGTCTCATATGCGAAGTTAATGCTACACACGCTGGGACGCTTATAAATAATAGAATTTATCCACCTGAATCGATGAAGAAAGGATTAAAAAGTTGGACTAAGCCATACAAAAAACCAGTATTAGTGGATCATAATGATAGTTCAGATCCTATTGGAAGAGTAATAAAAGCAAGATATGTTAAGACTCCTAAGGGAGAAATTGATGAATATAAACCAGTTCTAAAACAAAGCGATGGATACGGCTATCAACGTTTAACTATTAAGATAACCGATCCTGCTGCGGTACAAAAAATACTTGATGGTAGATATGAGACTGTGTCTGTAAGAATGTCTACCAATCATGCGTTTTGTTCTATTTGTAATGCTGACTGGAGTGACGGACCTTGTGAACATGCTCCAGGAAAGCATTATGATAAGAAGTTAGCATATATAACAACTGGGGATCTAATGTATAGAGAGATGTCTTTTGTTAATGCGCCGGCTGATGAATTTGCTGGTGTAAAAGAAGCAATCTTGAAGGAAAATGATGCTTTAGATAAAGAACCAGTTGGTATATCTTTATATGCTAACAATGATGAGGAGAAAGTTCTTTTAGGCCTCGGAAGTAAAGATGATGTTAATTTATATAACTTGTTGGATAACGAGACAGAAGAAGGTGATGAGGTTATTTTATATCTTCTTGATAAATCCAGTAAAGTAGCTAAAGACAACAAGGAGGAAGACGTGAAACTAGAAGAATTGACAAAAGACCAATTACGCGATCTTGATACTGTTAAAGCATTAATAGAAGAAGAAGTTGCCAAATTCAAAGGAGATGCTAAAAAGAAGGAAGATGAGTGTGATGAAAGAATTAAAAAGCTTGTTGAGGAACATGAAAAGAATAATAAGGATGTAGATTGTGATAAGATAAAAGAAGAACTCAATAAACTTAAAGAAGAAAAAGATTTGGCAGTTTCTAATTTTAAAGCGAAAGAGAAAGAATTGGCAGATGAGATTGTCAAGAAAGAGGAAGACAGAAAAAGACTACTTGATGAAAACATAAAGCTTAATACAGAGTTACATAGAGTAGTTGCTGAGAGAATGTATGATTTGAAAAGAACTCTGAGAAAACCTGATGTTGTGAACGTCAAGACCCCAGATGAACATAATAAAAAGGTTGAAGAGTTTGCTCAAAGAAGTGTAGATTCTCTTAAAGATCAGATCTCTGATCTCTTGTTAGAACAAGAACTATTTATTTCTACTGGCTTAAAAGGAGAAATAGTCGAAAATCCTGGTGTGTCTCAAATCGATAAGACTAATGAAGTCGAACCCGATAAGACAAAGAAACCTGAAACAAAAAAGGATAAATTAATCAGACTATTTTCCAAGAGCTAAGTAAACAAAAGGAGGAAATTTAAATGTCTATAAGAATCCCTAGAGGGTATGAACGCAATAGTAACCTTACAAGGACATACCTAGAAATATCACAGGGCGAAAGACCAGCTCTTGAGTTAAAACCTGCCCAATATCTTCCTGTGCAAGTTCAGGATCAATATTTAAATGACTGGGTGGTTATTCATGCTGGTACAATCGTTGCTGTAGACCCTAGTGGTGACCTTGTTAATTGTAATGGTGGTGCTGCGACTACCTATACATATACTGCAAATGATATAGGACTTACTGTTAATTATAATAGTAATGGTCATGATGCATATGTTTCTGCAGCTGGCGAGACTAATGCTCAACCTGGCAATAAGCCAATTGGAGTTGCACCGTATGATTACTATCAGAATTTGACTGCAGGATATGATAGCGCAAGTCCGACAGAAATAACGAAATACACGAACTATCAATTGCAAGATAAAGTAGCTGTTCTATGCGATTATCTGATTGAAATACCAGTAAAGGACAATACTGATGCTTCTGGTACGATTAATCCTGGTGATCTTGTCCAGTCTAACTCGACTGGTGGATTTATAAGATGGAATGACCAGGTTCATATACCAGATCAGATAGTTGGAAGATGTATTCAAAGATCTGCTGTAGCTGCTGTAGATAATCTAGATAAAGTGCAGACTGTACCTGGTCTTGGTCTATCTGGTACTGATACAGGTGGTATACCTCAGCACTTATATGATTATGATAGTAGCGCTGCATATAGCTATAAATTACTAATTCAGCTCATGGTAGCATAGTAGCTATTTTGAGTTTTATTCAAAAGGAGGATTTACAATAATGGCAGACGAAAAATTGGTGGTTACTGAAGAGCAGTTGGGTACCATCACTGCCAAAGTGTTCGATAAAATAGGAGAGACGGACCAGGTTGCGAAGAGGGAATTCGATGACGATAAGCTCCAGGACAAGTACGAAAAAACAAATAGTATCTGGATGAATAATGGTTATGAAAACCCTGTTGATCAATTTGATCCGACAAAGAAAGATCAAAAAATAGGTTATAGAGACATGGTCGATGCTCTTTCTACTCCTGATGCTTCTATTCTCATTGGAAGAGTTGTTTCCAATGTAGTAAAAGAAGCTATCGAACCTTTGTTAGTGGGTGCCAGTCTATTGCATACCATTAGATTTTCTGCCGGACAACAGATAACATTCCCTGCTGCAGGTGCTTTTACTGCTGAAGATATACCGGAAGGCGGAGAATATCCCGAGAGAAAGTTAGAAGTAGCAGGTACTGTAACTGCTTTTATCGGGAAATCTGGTGTCAAGGTAAGAATAACTGATGAGATGCTTAGATATTCGCAATATGATGTTATGAATATGCACATCAGAGCCGCGGGTAGAGCTCTTGCGAGACATAAAGAAACCAAGATATTTAATATGATCAATACCCAGGGTACCACGACTTTTGACAACAATGTGGCAAACAAACAGACGAGTGGAAGAGATTCTGCTGGTACTGGAAATGGTACTATTACACTGGATGACCTATTGGTCATGTATGCAAAGATAGTAGAACAGGGCTTTATTCCTAATGCACTTCTTATGAGCCCTCTTGGTTGGCTGATTTTTGCAAGAGATCCTATACTTAGAGCTTTTGGTTTTGCTAATGGTGGGCCTATTTTTCAGCCCATGCAGGGTAAACCTGGCTTAGCAAGAAGCTGGTATTCTGGCGGAATAAATACTGGTCCGACAGCCCAGGCTCAAAACGCTGCTACTACTTTCACTAATGTTCCTAATCTGTTTCCTGCTCCTCTTAGGATAATTGTAAGCCCGTTCTGTTCTTTTACAGCCGCTACTAGTTCGCTGGCTGCATATACAGATATCATCATGTGTGATACTAATGAACTTGGTATTTTAGTTGTTGATGAAGATGTAACGAATGAGGAATGGGATGATCCTAATAGGGATATTAGATCTATTAAGTTCAGAGAAAGATATGGTCTTGGTATTCTTAATGAGGGCAAGGCAATAGCAGTTGCAAAGAATATTAATGTAAAGCGTGCATATGATCTTGATGATATGCTTACGTGGCAGGCCGGTTCTGGTGCATTAACTACAATAAATCAGGACGGAGTATAAATATAGAGATTTTCTGGGTGAGGGCAGCTTTTTTATTGTTGCCCTCCCCGGATTTCTAGAATGGAGGACTAAATGGGATCTGTTAAGAGAGGAGATCGGGTTAATCTTAACAAAATAAGAAGGTTATATTTTTTTCAAGGTAAGGAAGGAATCAATTTGAGGGTAGGAAGCCAAGAAAATGCTATTATTCCTGAAACAATAACAGATGATATGTTGAAAAAAATAAATCTTGCAATAGGTGTTGGAGATTTGGTATTAGGTTTACCTCCTGAGAAGAAAGTGGTTGTTCCGGAGGACAAATTTGCTGGAGATCTTTTACAGAACGGAAGAAAAAAAATAGAAGATTATTTGTTTGGTTTAAGAAGAAATAAGACAATAAAAGGTGCTGATAAGATAGAATATCTTGAGAAGTTACTTGAATTAGAGAAAGCTGGAAAAAATAAACAGAATACGCCTAGAATTAGTGTAATAAAGAAGATAGAATTTGCCTTATCAGAAATAGGAGGTGTTTCACCTATAACTGAAGAACAAGGAGAAGAAGTAAAAATTAGCTTCACAAAAGATGTTTAATATATAGGGAGAAAAATGGCTGCACCAACAATCAGCACTAGGGTTCCAACATCGAGTGCTACAAATGTATATTTAAACCAACTTATTTATATTACCTTTGATCAGGCAATGGATTCAACTTCATTGACCGATAATACTATAATATTATATAGAACTTCTGATTATGAGGTAATGGATAAGACAATCTCCTATGATAGTTCTACTTTTAAGGTTACTGTAACACCAGATGTTATTTTTGATAAAGACACTACTTATAATATTGTTGTGGTTGGTTTAGATCAATCAGCCACTTGCGTTGAAAACTCATCTGATGCAGGAATGACTACTACAGCAACATGGTATTTTACAACTGGAACAGAGGTTTATAGAGCGCCAGAAGATACTGTAGCAGAAACACAACCAGATGAAACAGTTGCCGGAACTCCTGTGGCAAAAGTATTAGAACCAAGGATAAGTACTGATTTTGTTATTGTAAGTACTAGTCCTGAGAATTATTCTAGTAATCTTGGAACTAGTTCAGATAATGAGAATGTTACATGGGGAGCAGTTTCTCCATCTGGAGTTAGGGTTATATTTAATAGGCCTGTGGCTAGCGGATCAGCTGTTTCACAAACTTGGATGGCTCTATCTGTAGTAGCAGTAGATGGTGATCCTGCAACAACAATAGCTATCCCCAATGGGACTGTATATAATCCTGCCGGAGATACATTATATTGGATGCCATCAGATACAACGGGTTGGAAAGTAAATAATGAAATAACTGTTACTGTTTCGGAAAACACAGAAGATGAAGATGGTAATATTCTTGATGATGACTACCAATTTATGTTTACAACAAAGTATTATCCATTGTATTGTGTTGTAAGTAGGATAATTACGGTAATAGGACCATTTATAAGGGATGTAAATGATGATGTAATAAATAGAAATATATATTTTAACTCACAGGAAGCCTATAATATAGCAAATGTTATATATGATCAAGCTAATTGGGATCAGGATTCACCTACATTTGCAGCTAAAATGTGGGTATGTTGTAAGACGCAATATGATTTATTATATGCTAAATTGTTGGATTTGTCTCAAGGTGGTCCAGGACAACTGAAGCGTCTTGGGGATTTCACAGTGCAGGATACCGGGGATATTAATTCCGGCATTAAAGGAGCAATACAAAAAGCTCTTGATTGTATGAATGCTTGGATGAAGCAGCTTTTAGGGAAGAGCAGAAGAGCAAAAGCAAGAATGGTAGTTAAGGGGGTTAGTTCTCCTGTGACTCCTCCAATGAGAGGAGTTAGAACTTGGAGTATTCCTACTGCTTCAGAAGGTTTGGGTGGAAATAAAAGGCTATCTAGAAGACTTAAATCACCAGGACCCTATAGTGAGTGGTCTTAATAGGAGATTATTATGGCAGTACCATTATGGCCTGCGGGTGGAGTAAAAAAGAAAAAAGTCCAACTATATGATACTAGCCCAGGTTCTGGGGAGTTAAATATCAGAGCTGAAATAAAACAACTCCTAGAAGGTGACGATCTTGATCCTCAAAGGGGGCATTGGGTTTTATTAAGAAGGATGGACAAATCTCAGAGATGTACCTGTTGGAATCGTGTAGAAAGCGGTGTAGCTAAATTTAGTCGTGATTACCGTAAATATGACGAGCCCGACGAGAATTGCACAATATGTGGTGGTGAGGGATGGATTTATGATGATGAACTACACATTGTGAGAAGGAGATTAGTTGCTCCAGCAATAGGATTAGCAGGCCAAGAACAAGCAACTCCTGTGGGCTTAATGAATGTTTCTTATATCGTGTATTATTTTAAATATTATGTAAATCCTAAAAAAGAGGATAAAATAATTGAGATAGAAAATGACAAAGACGGTAACCCCGTACGTCCGTATGTAAACGAAGAGATACACAATATTTCTATAGTGGAACCTTTTAGAGATATAAAAGGGAGGATTGAATATTGGCGAGTTGCTGTTAAGACGGAGGTAATTTAAATGGCTGAATTAGGTAAACCACTTGAAACCTATACAAAAGAGCCATATTTTCTGACTAATCCTGCCAATAGGGATATGCGCCAAGCAGATAGAAATGCATCTCTATTTGATATAACAACTTATATATATCAAAGCCTTATAGATTTTCAGGGTAAATGGACTACATCTACTAGAGGTTCGTGGTATATTTATATGCCAAATGCACGTTATTTGGAAATAAACGATTCGGTTAAGAATAAAACTACCGGTGAGTATTATACTATAAGTGCTATATTAGATGGCTATGAAGGTTTTATAAAACTAACCGGAACCACAGCTCCAGTAAGTGGAGATGTATTAGAATTGGCGAGTGATAGAATAGTTAATTTTGTTTCTGGTTATTCCAAAGAATATAAAGATAAGCCAGAAACTAATTGGGTTGATACAATAACTTTTCAAGTAAGAAGAAAGGAGCCTGGTACTATAGGTAGGCATCCTTTTGATCCTCCAACTGAAATAAAACCGAGGGTCAGGCAATACGTAATTGATCCAGATTATAATGATTGTCATGTTATGATATTGGGTCAATGGTTTGATAATTTACTTCAGTTCGATTGTTGGTCTAAAACAAATGAGAGAGCTGATGATTTAATTGAATGGTTTGAGGACTTTATGTATAAGTATACATGGGTCTGGAAGAAGAATGGGGTCAATGAGATACTTTACTGGATGAGAAGGCAAGATGAAGAGGTTACAAAATGGAGGAATGATTTAGCTGTTAGAAGTGTATTATACTATTTTAAGACTGAGAAAATAGTAACAGTAAGAGAACATGATTTTAAGCAATTAGATTTATATCTGGAAGTTAGTAATGCTGTACCTTCTGGTTTTTATGGGGTCGGGTACACAAGTTTACCACCTTCCGGATGGACTGAAAAGTTAGATGATGGCTTTTCAGCATATGTCTAATTTAAACAAAAAGAAGGAGGAATAAATAATGCCAACCTTTGCTAATTTACCAGGAGCAACGGTAGAAATACTAGATCAAGGTTTGCGTATTAGTAGACCACCGTCTGGCCCTAAGATCCTCCTGTTGGGAATGACTACTTCAACTAATTCAAGCGCTAATGCGTATGTTCCATATTCCATATCCGATGGCTCTTTAACTGAAGCATATAATATTTTTCAAAACGCAGATGGTACTACAAGTGAATTAAGTCGAGCTTTGTTTGAATGTTATATAGCTGGTGGTAGAGATATAGAACTTATGAATATTTTACCTACGGCTTCTGGATCATATACTGCAGCCGATGATAGATATGGATATTTAGGAGAAGCATACGATGCTTTAATAAATTACAATGTTGATTTAGTTGTTCCTGTTGGTGCATATTTAGATACGAGCGTTACTGCAAACTATCATAGTGGTGCAGGTTCTCAATGGAGTTTTGGTTATCAATTAGCTAATTTCTGTTATCAGGCAACGAAAGAAAACAATACCTGTTTAGGTACGATAGGTGTAACACAAGCTCAGACTAGTAATGCATCTGGAGTACCTACCCTAGCTGAAATGGAAGCGTGGACAGCCGCTTTACAAAACTATAATAGTGTTTCTTATTATGATGGTACTACTGAGACTGCTACGGGTACACCTGGCAATTATTGTTTGGTTGCTACAACTACCGAACAACAGCCGGCAGCGTATACTGGTGGAGATGTTACAGATGCAAAGGGTAATAGAGTTGATATAGGGGCTTATATATCTGTTGTAGCTACTAATGTTAGAGCTGCAAATGATGCGGCAGTGGATAGATTTCCTACGTTGGGATATTATAATTCCGATGGTGCTGCTGCTTACGCAGGTCTTATATCTTCATTGCCTGCGAAAAGTGCTCCTACTAATAAAGTAATTGATGGTGTAACTCTGCAACAGAGTTTTTCTGAGGGCCAGGCAAACAGGCTTGCTGGAAGTAGATATGTTACATTTTTATCTAAGCCTAAAGGTATTGTAATTGCTAGTGCGATGACAGGAGCTTATAATATTAGCCAATATTACAGGTCTGATTTTACAAGACTCTCAACTGTTAGAATAGTACATGATGCTATTAATTATGTGAGGGAAGTTGCAGATCAATTTATTGGTGAACCTAATAACGCTCCTCAAAGAAACGCTCTTGCTACTGCTATAGAAAATGCACTAAAGAATATGCAGGAAAACGGTGCTCTAAGAAGATTTAATTTTAATGTTTACGCGTCACCTACTGATCAAGTATTGGGTAGAGCCACTGTTGAATTGGTTTTGGTTCCGGCTTTTGAATTACAGACAATTACTGTAATTGTTGCACTTACTTCAGAATAAACTAGAAAAAGGAGGAGAATAACATGCCTGTTAGCGAATATACTCGCAGTTATAATTCTTTTTCGGGTGTGGATATAAAAGCCACATTCGGAGGAAAAGTAATTGGTGAATTACAGGGTATGTCCTATTCTGTGACGAGAGAAAAGGCTCCTATATATACTATGGGAAGCGCTGATCCCCGATCTTTTTCTAGAGGTAAAAGAGGGATAGCTGGAACTTTGATATTCACAGTTTTTGATAGGAGTGCTCTGCTAGAAATATTTAAAACAATAGAAGATAGATCTGGTTGGTTTTTTGCCCATGATACTGATGTTCAAAAACATACAGCGGATGAGGCTAAGGGCGAACAGGTCTGGCAAGATGTTAATACAGATAACACATGGCAACCACCGTGGTACCCTGATCAAATACCACCTTTTGATATTGTTCTTACTGCAGCAAATGAATATGGTCAGGTAGCCCAAATGTCTGTTAGAGGAGTTGAAATCTTAAATGAGGGATCAGGTATGTCGATTGATGATATAGTTACAGAACAGACTATGACCTTTGTTGCGAGAGAGATTTCTCCGTGGAAAGCATCTCATTCTGATGTTACTTCTACTAAGACTTGGGCAGGATCTGGTGGAACTGCTTAACGTATAATATTGCTAGGACCTGCAGTGTAAAATTGTAGGTCCTAGTGGTAGAGGTGATATATGGGATTTCTTTCGAGTTTCTCAAATGAGATAAGTAAATTAACTCACACACCTTACTGGTGGCCTCTCGGTGATAAGGGATATAGTAAGAATCAGACTGAGAATGAGAGGATAGCCAGGAGTAGAGCACGAGAGGGTGTCCAAAGTTATGCAAGCAATGCATATGGTTTCTTTAATTCATTCTCTGGGGCTGATATAGTTGCTTATATACATATTCCACCTCAAGAGTTAACTGGAGATGATATAGTTGGCCCGCAACCGGCAAGTGAGCCAGTTGTAGGTGTTTTGGGTACATTACAGACAATAAGTTATAGTACATTTAGAGATGTCCAACCTGTAAGAGCCTTAGGTAAGACCTATCCTGTTGCTTATACAAGGGGACCAAGAACTGTAGCTGGATCTATGATATGGACAACACTAGATCAATATGTTTTAGCCGAGGCGCTAAAATATTCATATGTGGATGATTATGATCCAACCACCATATTAATCGATCAGATTCCTCCATTTAATATAATTATAACTTTTAATAATGAGTATGGCGATGTTGCAACAATGGGTATATATGGTATAAGAATGGTTAATGAAGGTAGCACTTTTAGTATAGATGATCTTGTTACAGAACAAACTAATACTTATGTTGCTGGTGATATAGATATGTTGCATAAAGGCCCTCCTTTTAGAAAAAATAAGACTTTGCCTGGATTAAGAACAGGTAGTGATGTGTTATTAGAAGAAGCTCATAAAAGAATGAGTTCGCATAGGAGTGCATTACAATGACATTAAGACCACAGTTTATGAAGGATTATGGTAAGGGAGCAGTTAATAAATTTGACTTTTATTCTGGATCTCAAATAACTGTGTGGATTGGTGATATATTGATAGATGATATAGCAGCGATACAGTGGAATAGAACACAGAATAAGAGGCCGATATATGGTTATGCCTCTCAGCAGTTTGATGCTGTGGCAAAAGGTACAGTCTTAATTCAGGGTAACTTCACTATAAATTTCAGGCAGCGTGGGTATCTATCAGCTATAATGGATAGTATAAAATATTTATATAGAACGTTATCTCCAGGAACAGATGCTGAGGATAAACATATTTTTCAAAGTCAGACATGGCCTCAACTTAGAAGGATAATAGGACTGCATCTGAAAAATGATACTTTTGGTCCTACGACTGTTCAGGAGATGAAAAATCTTGGTGAAAGTGAGAATTTTCTTGAGGAAGTTAAGTTATATGAAGATCTGATTTGGGGAGAAGAAGTTCCTCCAGATAGGGCTACTGCAGTTAATAATGAGTTTCAAAAGAGAGTGAATGCTCCAGATGTACAACAATCAATAAATATGCCGGATGGTTTTAATATATTAATCACATATGGGAATTTATCAAGCACAGAGGCTAGAACCTTAAGAGATCAACTTCAATCCACATCGAAGTCACTTACTGGAGTACATCTTATTGGTGAGTCACAAGCATTACAAGTTGGGGGTCAACCTGTAATGGAGCAATATGATTTTATGGCCCGTGATACAGATACGTATATCGGCACAACAAGGTAAGGAGGAAAGAAAAATGTCAGAGCAAGAGAAAAAAAGTCCGTTAGGAATATCAGGAGGACCCACTCAACAGGAGATTGATGAGTGGAAAACTAAGTTTGGTGATATATTTGTTGCAACATTCGGAGAAGAAAAATTTGTTTATAGGTCAATAAGAAGATTTGAGTATAAAAATATTATGCAATTGGGTACTCAAGATGTAGATAATAGGACTTTCTTAGAAGAGAAAGTAGCTAAGATGTGTATTGTTTGGCCAGAAATAGATGCATCAAAATTACCCACTCTTAAGGCTGGTACTATATCTACCTTAGTAGATCTAATTATGACTGCTTCTAATTTTGGTATCACAGAGGAACCAGTTAAGTTATAAAGGAGGTTGGAAGATGCAGAAAGAATTATCCGACCTTATTGAAGATATTATATCTTGGAAGCAGAAATATAGAAATATTTTCTATGTGAATATAGGAAATAATTTGTATATATTTAGAGTATTAACCCGGGGAGAATTTTTTAATATACTTACTTTTCAAGAAAAAGGTTTTGCTAAAATAGATGACATTATACTAAAAATGTGTTTATTGTATCCAGAATATAATCAAAATGTACTTGATAGTAGGTCGGCCGGAGAGATAGATTATTTGATAGAGAATATAATAAAATTATCTGGATTTGCTAATGAAGAAAGTCTCGAAAAAGATATAGAGAAAGAAAGAGAAAAAATAAGCATGCTGGATAACCAAATTATGTTGTTGATATGTAAAGCGTTTCCTCATCTAACACCAAAAGATCTAGATACCATGGACTATGAGACACTGCTTAAATATTTGACACTTGCAGAAGCAGTGCTGGATGTAAAACTAGACATCCAAAAACCAACCGACCAAGCAAAAATAGATTTCGAACAAGACAATCGTAAATTGACAGGGAAGTTAGTGCATCCTGTTAAGAAACGAAAACCTAGAGGAGATGTTGACTAAAGTTGTCAATACTCCTCTTTTTTTTAGGTGATATATGCCCATATTTCGTGATGACTATCTAAGGAATATAGATGAACCTATAGCGGCTCAGAAGAGAGTTGAAGCTGATCAAGGAGAAGGTTTTCGGAATGCTCTTATTTTAGCTGGAACTGTAGCTGGTTTTGTACTTATGAGAAAAAAGATTGCTCTTACGAGGAGTATTTCTCAAGAATTACAGGCTTTAGGTAGGGCTGGCAAAGTACATGAAAAATATATAGTTAGAAGAGCCGTAGAAGCAGCAACGAGAAAAGCCGCCGGGGTAAAAATAAAAGCACCCAGAAGATGGGTTTCTACTTGGGCAAGGTGGGGAGAAGAAATAGGGAAACCCCTTCCTGCTTTAAGAGAAGAATATAATATTGCACATATGGCACTACAGCAACGTTTTCCAAAAATTGCTCTATCTAAGCTTCCTACTTTTGAAGAAACTGGATTACGTGAATCTGCTGGGTGGTTGGGAAGGGTTTGGAAGGGACCTTCTGTTGCAGCGATAGCACCAGAAGCTACAGCTGGGATGTCAGGACTAACCACTGGACAATTCGGAGGTTTATATGCTGGTGGTAGTTTTTACAAGTTAGGAGTTACTGGAGAGGTAGAACAGATCTTTAAGAATGTAAGAGTTGGTATAACTACTTTTGAGGGAAGACTCGAAGCTGCCAGATTGGGTTTATATGAAGGCACTGAATGGACAAATGTAAAAGATTTTACAAGAAATGTTTTATTACCTCGAAGAGCAGTTTTAGAAAGAGAAGAGCAGTGGAGTAGATTAAGAAAATATTTAGATGAACTTGGTGTTGCAACTAATGAAAGTTCGACTCTCGGAGATCTAAAAAAAGCAGCGGACCAATTCATTGCTAGAAGACCAGATCTTAAGAATATTTTGACTCCTACCAAATTATTTGAAGGACAAGCAGGCCCAATCAGTGATTCAGTTGATGATGCTGTAAGAGTATTGTTGGATAAGGAATTGGCAAAAAAATCTACACATCTTGCTTATAAAACATATAGGGCTCAAGTTAGTCTTGGTATAGGCGAAATGTATGCCAGAGCAGAAGCTGGAGGACCTCAACGGGTTGAAAGATTGGTAAGAGAACTAGGTTCGTTTGGGACAAGACATCCTGTTACTGAGCGACTTCTTCAAACCGATCCTAGGACATATGTTCGACCAGGGGTTTCTATTGCTGGTTTTTGGCGGGGAAATACTCCAGGAACTACATTCTTATACCCAGCTAGTGGTACTCTTAAAAGAGCAACAACAAGTATATTAGAAGGTACTTTCTTTGGAATACCCGAGGAAATGCTTGGAATAGGGATAACGACAAGAGCGACTAGACTGACTAATTTTATGAGCAAGGTTCTAGGTGCTGAAGCAGGGTCGTATGGTGGTTATGCTATTCGTAATGTTGGCAGATATGCAAGAATAGGTGCGGCTGGTTTTGGAGCATATTACTCATTTAGGTTTATTAATTATCTTGCTAGACAAGCTACAGGTGGTTGGGGAATGACAGATGTAGCCGGCAAGATGTATACTGGTGGAAGGGAATTTCAACAAAACCTTCTTGATCAAGTTGGTGTTGTTGATACCATGAGAAAGACAGAAAAAGCTTTTCCTGGTGCTGTAAAAAGTCCATTAGCACATAGTATTAGAGCTACTTCTCCTTTATGGATGGCTTATATTGGCAAAAGAATGGGGGGCGCTAAGTGGGGAAGAATTGGTTTAGCTCTTGGTTTAGCCACTGCACTCATAACATGGGGAGACATTACACAAGATCCTAAAGAATTACACAGGATTTTTACAGGCGAGCAAGATATCCCAGTTAGAAAAGGAAGATATTGGCCCTTTGGAAGAACACCACTTTTTGGTGGGCGGATAATGTATTGGAGGCCTCATTGGTATCCATTAATGAGGAGTAAGTATAAATTTAGAGGGCAATTGTGGGATTCAGAAACAGAATATTGGGCCCAAGGAACTCCTTTATCACCAATATTGGCTCCTTTTCTAGAAGGTAGACTTTGGGATCCAAATTATTGGGAGAAAAAGCATTATTATGATAGGCCTTATCCACTAACATCTGAACTCTTTGAACCTACTATGCCATTTGCATGGTTAGGTAATCTTACATTAGGCCAATTAATAAAACCTCAAAGGATGATGCATCCTGAAGTTTGGGGTACACCTCAACCAGAAGCTACTAAAACAAGAGGAATGGTTACCGGGGCAGGAACTTCGTTAGGAATAGGAGTACACACTCCAGGAGGTATATTTCCAGCTATTTCTCCAGATGATCCTACATGGCAAGCCTCTATGGGGTTATATACCCTGACGGAGCAAATGGGTCTCCGTGGTTTTATGTCACAGCAATTTATGGAAAGCCTTACCGGTAGACCAGATTTCCTACCGGAAGGACCGATTATCCAAAGTGCAAGACGTGCTACAGGCTATGAAAGAGGTTATTGGGATATGAATATAGGGGATCCATTTGGCGTAACAGAGTTCTTTAGAAGAGTTTTACCACACAGAAGAAGAGCTATAGAAGAATGGAATCCTATAAAAAATACTATGCCTGAATGGTTACCTGGCCAAGAATATTATAAAGATTTTCAACATGGTGATCCATATACAAAAATAGAAATGGGTGAAGCAAGATTACCTGGCCCTGGATATGAATCACTCCATCGACTTCATTCTGGAATTCCGAATGTATATGATGCGATTGATAGATTTTTAATATTGGCTGATATTGCCCCCTACTCAGATCAATATAAACAATATAGAGCATTGGCTACCATGATGTCGAGGGATGATAAGTATTGGTCAGAGCGTGTAAAGAAGAAGATAAGTCAACGGTCTCTTGCGCAACAGGAATATGATTTCTTAGAGTTAGAACCTCCCGAAGATGTAACGGGTCCACTGAGAGGTCTTAGTGTTGCATACAGACACGGAATTGCTGGTGTTACTAATTTTGCTAGTTTATTAGAGGCTGGGCCATTAACACCGGTTTCTAAACTCTTTCCATATAAAACTGCTATGGGTACTTATAAGGACTATAGAATATATGGTGATGAGTTCACATCATGGGGACATCCAATAAGAGATTTTGTAGCACCATGGATGAATAAAGTAAGAGGACGTGCAGCAGATTTATTTGGTATGGAATATATCCCCGGCGGGGAAGAAGAAAGAAGAGATTATGAAGAATATTTTGATAAGTTAAAATATACTAAATATAATCATTTGGCTCGTTTGGCCGGAGAACAAGGGAATGCAAATCTTAGAAAGAAACTAGAAAGTGTTGCAAAGCAGACAATGACCGGTGTTAATATTTATGGCGGATGGGTAAATATGTATAGATCCATGCCAAAAAGAGAAAGATCGTTCTATCAAGCTTTTGTTGATGCGCGCAGAGAAGATAGGGAAGAGATTTTAGATATGGTTCCTTTAGCAATGCAGCGTCTTTATAAGGCACAATGGAATATCGCAGATAAGAAAGCAGGACTGGAAAGATCTTTTGATACTGATAATACTGCGGCTCGAGATACGGTAGATTTTTTCAAAACACATCATCTACCACCAGCAGATTGGGCCGGATGGCATCCAGATATTAGCTTAAGGGATGTTCAACTTAAGGTTGTTAAGCAAGAAGCAATGGATATACATAATTTTAACTTGTGGGAATCTCAGGAAAGAGCTATGAGAAGGCGTCCATATGTTCCAACGATAGAGAGCATTTATGATCCTACCGTTGATTTGTCAGTTTTACAGAATACCTTACAGGGTGAGTTACAGAATCAAGGTTTTTCTGATTCTAGAATATTTATCACCAGAACCCCGGCTATAAGAAATCTACTTAAGATGAATTTTAAAGTGAGACGCAAAAGAACAAAACAATATGATGAAAGCATGAGGGATTATATATATGCCTAATATGGATTCACCTTATTATTTACCACCTGGGCGTGATGAAGGGTATTTTATTCCTGGTATGGGTAGGATTAGGGATAAAATAACTGAGTTACAAGGGCAAGGTCCAAGTAAAATAGAACAGTTAGCTAGAGAAGCAACGTGGGAAAGAACATATGGTGCGTGGGCTGAAAGAAGAGAGTCTCCAGGTTTAAAAGCATGGTGGGGAAAATTTGCACAACAAAGAGAAAGATTTTGGCGAGATATAGACCCATCTACTTTTAGAGAAGTTCCATTGATTAAAGGTGCCGGAGATTGGGCAAGAACGCATGGGTTTTTAGAAGGTGTAGGAGGTATTCAAGATTGGACAAAAGCACGTGGGTTCTTAGAAGATGTAGGAGTTATTCGTCGGGGAGTAAAATTTTACGGATATGATGTAAAAACAGGAGCAATAGGTGAAGAAATAAGTCGAGGGTTAATTCCTAGCAAAATAGCCGAGTGGGAAACAAGTAAATACTTAGATCTAGGCGGAAGAAAGCAAGGGGATTATTTAAGAATGTTTGAGCCATATAGAGATGCACGTCGTTTAGGACAAGGCGATATATATTTTGGCCGACCAACACCAACTGGATCCAAAATTATTCAAACACAGGCTGCTGGTTTAATAGAAGCAGAAGAAGTTCTAGGTCAGAGAAAATATTTAAGGCGTGTTCTTCCTAGTGGTGAATTGGGAGGAGTTATTCCTTTAGGCACTAGGGCGATTACTGGCAGAAAAATACCTCTCACAGCTATTGAGGAAGGTTTTGCTGGTTTGAAACCTGAGAAAGCATTAAGAGAGCTTAGAAAATGGTATAAAAATTTAGCAAGAGGAACAGCCGATGAAACAATGGCTGCTGGTGCTACTGAGTTAGAAAATATATTAACAGATATAGTTGGGGAAGAGCAGAGAGCGAAAATTCTTTCTAATAGGAAAATAACAAGTTTTAATATACGAAGATTAAAAGAGATACAAAAAATTGTGTCTGAAGAGGGTGTTACTGCCGGTCTTTTAGGGAGAGATGTTGGGGCATTGGAAGCAAGGGGTTACAAGGCAGTTAGAAAACTTGTTGAACATCAAGAAGTTGGATCTATGCTAAGTGGAAGGAAATTAAGAGGTGGGGGTCGCGAATGGTATAAAGTTCTTGAACTTGATAATCTCGAAAATGCATCAATAATGGTTGGTGGTAGGAAGGTTACTACAGTTGGACAAAGGTTGGCAGAATTCTTGCCAGAACGAGCTAGTGCAGTGGCTCCAGATATGTTTGAAGTAGCTTTGTCTAGACAACCCTATCTTGTGCCTGGAAAAGAAGACATACTGGCTACCCAAATATTAACTCCATCTGGTCAACAAATTGGTTCGATAGCCGCAAGATATGATAAAGCCGGTAAGTTATTGTCCCCTGAGCTGCAATATACATATAGGTTAGATAAGGAAGCTGCAAAAGGATTACTAAGAACAAAGATGTTTGCTAGGATAGAGCCTTTTTATAGTAAAGATGTAAGGGGATATATGTTTGGTTTAGGTTTGTATCCTACAAAAGCTTCTGCAAGGAAACAACTTTATGATCTTGGTAAAATGTGGAGGGCTAGGGGTGTTATAAAGATAGAGGGGGCTCAATCTGTATTAGGAGAAATTTTTGCAGGACGAGGAGCAAAATATTTAGAACGTGCCGATTTAGAAAGTATGCTTCCTAGAAAAACTTGGCTTGATATGAGAACTATGGGCCCAGGAGCAGGGGTGATAGATGTTGGTAAAATTACCGGTAAGGGTCTTAGTAAAAATGCTCTCATTGCAACTACTGCTCTTATTACTGCAGGTGCTTTATTGTTATGGGGCGCTACAAAATCAAGAACTAAGAAACCATTAGACGAAAGAGATATTCCTGCAAGTATGTATGGAGACATTCCGTCGAGACTTCAGTATGATACAGGCCTTCCTACATATCAGCCGACAGCAAGAATAATACAAAACGATCGCCCTGGTGCATATTCTACTAATATATCTATGGAAGCAGTAGATGGTAATAATATAGCCGATTATAGAGGGATTGCCAATTCAATGAGCAATATGTCTAGAAACGCTCTTGGTGTTGAATCTGCAAAGTTAGACTTGAGTGTGGTAGATGATAGTAGTAGTATGAATCCTCATCAGATGCAAAGAAGATTCAGTGAATATTTAAACAGGTAAAACTATGCCAAATTATAATATACCCACAGTTGTGAGAAAAGGACAAGATACCATCGTCAGGAAACATATAAATCACGATGAGTTTGAAAAACACTATAAGGAAAAACTCGAAAACGCTGATAATATGTTTAACTGGACGAGGGCAAATAAAATCTATAACGATGATTATGGTAAATTTTCTGACATATATAGGCCACATATTGATGTATTTAATCCAAGGTATACATATGATGATTTAAGGAGTCTCTCTTCTTATCCTATTTTAAGTAAATATACGGGTTTCGGAGATAGAGAGAAGATGAATCGCAGATGGTTTATTGATGTTGATTCACGTACTGTTGAAGAAAAGAAGGATTCGAAACAAATAAAGAGGGAAGAAAAACAGAATCCATATATAGTCCGAGAAAAAGATAGGATTAAAAGACAGAAGGAAAGCAAAGATTATACACGTAGTGATCGTTTTGCCATAGGAACAGTCTATCTGAATATACCTCCGACACAAATTAGTATATCAGATGAGAAACATAATTTTAGATATAACTCTTTACGTAGTAAGGGAGAGACTATCTTAAGTTCTGGTAGGGCTACAACTAGAATTGATCTTGATATATTCTTTACCGGTTTAGATGATATCAATAATAAACTTAGGCCTCTTCTTGCGCAATTTAAAACAATTCCTTTTTTGCCTATAGAGAATGAGTATATTAAAGCGATATTAAATCCGTTTAATAAGGAGCTTTTTTCTAGTAGCATAATTCCATCAAAAGAGGAACAATATAAAGAACTAGAAAAGAGGGCAAAAAAAATAAAGAAGTTGGCTAAATATGCCGCTAAAAAAAATGAATACGATACGGAAATAAGAACTATACTAAAAGAAATACATGATGACGGTTGGATAAGTCATACGACCCATACTAAATTTTCAGGTTTATATTTCATAGATCCTAATACTATTCCCAAGGAAGAGTTATTCCCAGAAGATAAGATAACAAATGAAGATGGTAGCGAAACTATAAATGTAATTAATGTGCTTAAAAGAAACATGACTGTAGATCTCTCTGATGGTGATTTTGTTGGTATGGAAAAAAATCTAACAGAATTAAAAAAACTACAGAAAGAAATAGATAATTTAAAAACAAAAAGTTCTCGGTTAGCAAAAGAAGCCCTTGTAGAACGGTTTAAAGATAAACAGATTGTGGGAGTTTTGTCTCAGTTTTCTGTTTCTACGATGCCGGATTTTCCAGAAACTCTTGCTTGTAGGATATCACTGTTTGTGTTTGATTACTCGCCTTTTTCCGAAGATTTTGCTTTTATATCTGGGTATAATAGAAATGCATGGACTCCAGATATAACAAAATGTGATTTGTTTATAGATTGGTATACTAAGAGATTTTTATCGGATAAGAATGATCCGTTGAAACCAGGACTTTCAGAGATGATAGGAAACAGTAAAACTACTGTTGAGTATATAACACATTTAAATCCTATAGATGAAAAAACTGTTGACCCTGAAACTATAAGAACAGAGACTCTTGAAATAAGTGATGGTTTGAGCATAACGGGCATAACTGTGTCCTTCAGAAACATAATACAGTTTCTACCGATACTGTCACATCAAAATCCTACATGTCAATATATGGGAAGCTTTAATACAGATATACAAATTAATATGGAATCTGTCAGTTTGGGCAAAGTTAATGAAGTTAGTAAGATGGTAGAAAGAATAGGAGTAGTTTCTAGAGATAATAATAAAATAGCCAGAAATAACTTTATGTATATAGATAATGAAATACTAAGATTATGTGGTCTTAAGTTCTTTATAGTTAATTCTTATAATGTAGAAACAGTTCCACAGAATCCAGGTACTTATTCTTTATCGTTAACCTTATCTGAGTATAAGTTAGGTACAGAGAGAATACAGAAATTGAGACGTAAGGGTGTTACAAATAAGGAAGAAATAGATTATACTGCTAAATTTATGCTGGATAAAGCTTATTTATTTGCAACCACTGGTAAGATGGGTGGAGATAATAGCAAATATCAGGAATATTATAATGAGGTATCAGATTGGTTGTCTGATAGTGGGCGAGATATAGTGACTGATTTTCTTCTTACTGAAGGTGCTTTTAGTGAAAGTATTTATAATAAAATAAGAACTGATCTGAATAGAGAATTTTCTAAAAAGACTAAGGTAGATAGATTATGGGATGCGGTAGAGAGTTTTACTTATATGGACCGTCCGGTGCAAAGACCTAGACAGATAGAGAGAGATAAAATTAATGAATTCTTGGGTGATATTAGAACGTCACTTGAGGGGGGAGATATTGGAAAAGGAAAAAAAGCATTTTTTGAAACAAAAATTGGTTTGCTTTCTAGGGTAACTGCTGCTACTAGAGACTCTGCTCTTAAAGAAAGAATTTTTGATAGTGCTAGGAATCCAGAGTTGCACGGAGAGTTAGAAGAACAAAGAAAAAAAGGTACAGTAAAATCATATTGTTATCCAGATTTGGAGTTGCCCAAATATATGGATATTCCAGATGATGTAAAAAATAAGGATGATGTTGATACTGCTGAAGTTGACCCAGATTTCTTTTTCTACAAAGGTTCCCTGTGGGGCGATTTAGCTGAGACTGGGTTAAATGGATATGTTGAGATGGCAATGTCAAATTTTAAAAATCTTATTTCTAGTAATAATGCATGGAAAGACAAAAAAGCATTAACCGAGGATAAGATAGCTTTGAGATTACTAGAATCTCCTAATGATCCCCAAGAAGGTGTGGGAGGATATGGAACCCTTCTTCCGTCGGAGGAAAGAAAAAGACTAGAGAGCGAAGACGTTGAGGTGGTGGAAGTTATTGACGGAGATACTGTTAAGATAATAACTAAGTGGGGAGAAGAAAAGAGTTGGCGTCCTTTTGCATATAATGCACCAGGGGATCCAAATACTAAATATCCAGATGGATATCTTAAACTAGAAAGAATGGATGAAATACTAGGTCCAGCAGCAACTGCAGCATTAAGGAAAATACTACCTAAAGGTACAAAAATGCAGTTATTATTAGGCAGTGGAATGACGGATAAATATAATAGGGTATTAGGTCATGGAACGGTAATGCAAAATGGAAAAAGGATTAATATTTCGCATGCAATGATAGAACAGTCAAAAGAATTAGGTTTAAAGAAATATTTTGATCCAAATGATCCTCTTGCAATAAGTGATGAAAATGCTTTTTTCAAAAGCCATGAAGCATATATAATTGCTAATGCTCTTAAAAAGAGAAGCCCTACAGTAAGAATACTTAATAAACTTAAAGAGCAAGTGTCTTTACCGAGTGTAGTTGGTACTGGGTATAAAGTTGGTTATACTATTAGTAGATGGTTTATGGAGATGTGGGGCGGAGAATCAAAAGATGTAGAATCTAAATCAGAAAATGCTATTGGGGTTATATTGGAGGGGTTTGTAGCTGGTACTGAAGAGAAAGGTTATGGAATAAAAGATAATTTTTTTACTAATCTATTTCTTAATAGAACAGAAAATAGATTTGGTCTTAAAAGATTTGATAGAGAAAGTGATGAACGTGTGGAAATAATCTCTAGAAAAATAAGAGAAAGCCAAAAAGATGATGACTTAAGAGTCTCGAGAGCGTTTCCTACATTTAAGTTATATTTTATAGAAGAAGATATGCCTGAGTGGGGATTATTAGATGATCTATATGAATATGGAGCAGTGCAGAGTATAGATATTGTTAAGTCTAGAAAAGAACCTGCTGATACTGCTATTATAAAAATCTTGAATACAAAAGGCACTCTAGACACCACAAAGTTTGGAAATTATGATAAAAATGGTAGATATGTAAAGCGGGGTGTGGAAGAAAAGATAAAAAAAGAGTTCCAGGAAACAGAATTAGAACAAGAAGTTGAAGATTTTATACTAAAAGCTGGGACCCGAATTCAAATAAGAATAGGCTATTCAGCTGACCCAGATAAGCTTGATATTGTTTTTAATGGTATGGTAGCTGAAGTTGATTCCGGGGACATGATGACTGTAGTTGCTCAAGGTTATGGGGTAGAGCTATTGAATACAATTGAAAAAAGTTCGTACCGGGTTTGGTCGGCTGCAGCATTCAAGTTATTAGATAAACTAATTAGTAGACCAGAGGTGTTGCATTTTGGTAAGTATGAATATTTTGCTGACCGCGGGGATCATAGAAAATCCATGGGAAGACGCCCAGTTAGGGATCCTTTAACAGGTGAATGGAAGGAACCATCTTGGTGGAGGAATATTGGTGGGATAAGGCAGTTAATACAATTTAGAGATGATCCACGGTTTAATAATATATATTATCCAGAGCAAAGTTTTCTTTATAATTTATTTCATGGTGGGAGCCAAGGTATAGTAACAAAAGGACAGACTATATGGGATGTTTTTCAAAATATGTCTTTAAGAATGCCAGGTTATATAGCTACAGTATTGCCTTTTGACCAGAGAGCTACTATCTTTTTTGGACCAGCAGATTTTTACTATTGGTATACTTCTGAGAAGAAGGCAGAAGATCGTGAGTACGAAAGAAATTTTGATGTAGGTTTAATGATGGAGCTTAATAAAGACAAGATAGTTAAAGAATTAGAAAAGACAGAAGGTAAAATCATACCAATTGAGAAAGATGTGAGCGGCAAAAGTAGACTTAGTACTGCCATAAATAAAATAAATAGTACTTTAACTAAAATATATAGAGAGAGTGATTGGAATAAAAAAAGATTATTGCAATCCATGACTTCTCAAGACGGAGGTCTTTTTATGGATGTTTTTAGAGAACGTCTTGTGAAGCGTATGGAAATGTATTTATTAACACCGCTAAAGACAACTGATACTGATTACGATAAAAAGAAAAGAGCAATACAGTCTATGATAGGTATAGTTAAAGATAGAAACAATAAAGATTATTTTCCTGTGATAGATCCAGAAAACCAGAGGTTTTATTTAAAACAGCTTAATAATGATGGGAAATATTTCCTTACAGAAAACGGTTCTTTGATGACTGAAAAAGATATAGTTGATAGGTATAACATGGCTAGGAATATGAGCCATCCAGAAAGTAATCCATCCAGGAAAGCTGTTAGATCTTATCATTTTAAAGATAGCTTCCATCACATAATAGCTAATAATATAATAGCTTCCAATAGATATATGTATAATAAGGTTAGTGTTGAATGGGGAAATGAATTCTTATGGCAATCAAAGAAGCTTATAAAACATTCTTCAGGTTTTCAAACCGTGTCTTGTCAGGCTGACGATGATATATGGATAGAAAAAATAAGGGAAAAGAGGGTTGTAGAGAGGAATGCAAGAAATATTGTAACAGCATGGATGTATGGTCTTGGTAATTTATGGCAAGGAATGAGAGATATGTATACTGGGCATCTTACAATTTTAGGTGATCCATCTATTAAACCATATGACTTTATATTTATGAGTGATTACTATACTGATATGTTTGGCCCAATAGAAGTAGAACAAGTGGTACATCATTTTAGCCCTGAAACAGGTTATATTACTACTATTACACCTGACCTAGCTTGTTATGTAAATAATATAATGCAACAAGGGCTTACTTTGGTTGCAGGTGCACATTATGATAGACTAGGAGAAAGATTAATGGCTATAAGAAGTACAGTAGGACCACTTGATGGTTGGCCTCTTGGAAACATAGCAAGCAAAATAACATTTAATTTATCGGCGTTCGCAAAAGATAGAAGAGAACCAATATGTTTTACTCCTTTATTATATGCTGGTAGGCCTTATCTTGCTGGGGTAGAAGGAATGAGAAAGAATACATTGTGGGAAGCGGTTAAAGGTCGTATATATAGAGCTGTAAGAGAAAGGGAGAAAGTAGTAGAGTATGCTACTGAAGGGTATAAGAGAGTAGTGGAAAAATGGATGAATAGAAAAAGATGACAAAGCCTATAGATGTTATAAGAAAAAAAATAGATCCTGATCTTCTTAAATATCATCAAACTACTTTATGTTACATACGTGAAGTTAGGTCAATCAAGGGTGTTGGTCTATTATTAAAACTTACTCCTGTGATGCCATCAATAGATGTGGAAATAACTGATAATAGAGATCCCAAATATGGAGATCTATTAGTAGAGTTTTGGAGCGTGTGTCTTAATAGGGATGGTAAATTCTGGGATGAGGATTTAAAGGAGAAGTTTTTTGCTATGACTTTAAATATAACGCAAGATAGGTTTTATTTAGCACCATGTTTTTTAGTTCCCAAGACAGTGGTAGATGAATTAGATAAGTTAGATGAAAAAGAACTGCAGAAAATGACTGATAGAAGTGAAGAGAACATAGTACCGAAATGGATGGGATAATAAAATGACTACTGATTTAGGTACTCTAGAAGAGAAAATGTATAATGTAAAAGAAGGTATGAAAGTACTTTCTGTCGAAGATGCTGATAAATCTACAGCTATCATTCTATCCAAAGAAGAGATAATTCTTACTAACAAGAAAACAACTTCTGGAATAAATGTATCAGATAGTGGGATAACCATCCAAGGAGAAACCTTTTTTACGAGTCACGGAAAATCTATAAGAAAAGGAAATTATTCTGAGAATCCTGATAGCGTGAAATTATTTACTTATCCTGAAACAGTTTATGTCGAATCACTTGCGAAAGAAGCTATATATAAAGCAGCAGGGATTGTTGGTATCGATGTACATAAAATAATTGGAGATGGTTTTATGCCGATTATAACAGATGTCGGTGCTGGTCCCTTACCACATATTCATAGTATAACAACGAAGCATGTTCATAGAATTGAACCTACATACCTGTATAAAATACCAGGGTGCATAAAAGCTTTTAAAGGATTCATGTCGTTATTTACAAGTTTTCTCGCAGCATAATGGGAGATTAAAATGGGATTTTATAATGAAATAGATATAGCAGTTACTCCTAGTGGTGACCTAAATATTGGTTCTGATGGAGATTTTTCCTTAACATCAGCTTCGGGGGTACTAAAACAGGATATTACTTTCAGGTTAAGAACAAACTTTAATGAATTCGAACCGCATCCAGATATAGGAGCTGATTTAGATGAATTAATTGGGGAACCTAACACCAGAAATATTGCTAAATATGGTGAATCAAAGATAATACATTCTCTTACTCATGATGCAATGGTAAGAAACATGGATCTATATGTCCGTGCTGTACCTATTTCTTTGGAAAAGATAGTATATTATGTGTTTGTAAATGACGGCACAGAGCAATTAAATGTAACACCAGATGTTATTTTTGACATGATAAATGGAACTGTTAATATACCAGGAGCATAAAATGTTATTTAAAAAAGATTATGGAGAGTTAGTACAAGACGCGTTATCCTTTTTAGAAACAAATACTGATATAACAAATACAAGTATCGGTGGAATTACTAGATCTCTGATTGAAATAATAAATAAAAATGTAGCTGATTATTATGATATTTTGGATATAAACATGGCAATGAGTTTTCTCTCAACAGCAGAGGGATATTTTCTTGATTTGATAGGAAGCTTATTTAATATGTCACGTATAAGGGCATCAGCAGCGTCGATAACAACTGTTGATAAGGCTCAGAAGTTTTATGTAACTTCAGGGACTCTTCATGATAAAATTCCTTCTGATGTTATAACAACTGGCACCACTGTAAGTTCCAGTGATGGACTTATAACTTATACGGTTTCTGAAGACACTGTTTTTTCTGTAGGTGCAACTGAAGTTTTTGTGCCCATTACAGCACAGGATATTGGTTCGAAATATAATGTTGGTATGAGTGTTTTGGTTGTATCAAATCTTGGAGTAGGTGGAGTCTATACAACAAATATAAAAGCAATAGTAAGCGGAACAGACACAGAAGCAGATTCAAATTATAGATATAGGCTTTCAAATGCAACTTTAGCGGCGGAAAAAGCAAATGAAATATCTATCAGACTAGCTGCTCTTTCAGTAGATGGAGTAGCTGATGTAATAATAAAACCATATGCAAGAGGGATAGGATCATATGATGTTTTGGTTATTCCAACAGAAGGGATTGCTACTTCTGCTCTTTTGGGAAGCGTCCAAACATCAATAGAAATAGTCCAAGCAATAGGTATGAAGGGAACTGCAATAGCTCCCACAATAGTACCCGTTAATTTAGAAGTTAAGTTAATTTTTACGGCTGATACAACTGACTATGAAATGACCACAATCAAAACAAATGTAGAAACAGCAATAGAAAAATATGTGGTAAACATACCTATTGGGGGAATGTTTATAGTAAATGAATTAAGGCAGCAAATTATGGATGTTAGTCCTAAAATAAAAGATCATATTATAACCTGTTACTATTTTAGAGAAGAACCACATTTCGAAAAAAATATTGATATTTATTGGGATGAGATGTTTTATCCTGATCCCTCTTTAACTAAGGCAATTAGGGTTATTTAGGAGAAAAAATGCCTACTTTTCCAATTCAAATTGATAGAACTTATGTTAACCCAGGCGGAAATTTATCTGCAAGTGGCTATTACAGGAGCCACATTACGCAGCAAACCACGAATATGATGCCACCATGGATGCATATGAGGGAAAATCCGCGTTCTAGAGGACAACAGTTCTTGTCTCCTATGGCTATGGAATTAAATAAATTAGAAGATGTAATGAACGACCAATTTAAAAGCAAGTTTCTAACTACAGCCCCAGTGGATGAGATAGATGTACTGTATAAGATGAAGCTACCATCTAATGTTGATCTTACAGATGCGTCAGCCTCTGGTATTAGGTGTATTGCTGCGCCATCTGGTTCTTCTCCTAGCGGGGTAAATAGTATATGGCTCAATGAGGTTGATGATTTAGAAGCCTTCTATTATCATGTATTACCGACAAGAATAGAAGTTATAGCTTCTGGTAACTATACTGCAAGTATAGGAACAATAAGTTGGCATGCAGCTCCTAGTGGGGTTTTAGATCTTCACCAGAAATATGTAGATCGCTGGAAAACTGAACATGATCTTACTTGGGCTTATTCCACTCCATATTTTAGAAAACAGGATAGAGAGACCATGGAGGATTATGATATATATACTCCCACCAATGGGTATGGTACTCCTACAGACTTATATTTCTATGATGATATACTTTGGTGGATAGGAGTAGATGGTTCTGATTATTATTTAAATATGTCAAATCCTAAGACTCAGATTCCACAAGAGACAAGTTTAGATTTATTAGCTTCTTTTGATATTTCGGATGCTGTTTCTTCGGTGCCATCGAGAATTATAATAGACGAAGAAGGAACTATATGGATAGCTGATGTAGGCGAGGATTGGATATATAAGATGAAACCAAGATATGATTATTATATTTTTGATAAACAGAATCGTTTTATTTATCTGCGCGAGGATTATCGTAATAGTGGAGTTTTAATTTCTAATACATAGGAGGCTTAAATGGCTTACATAACCCCAACGAACCTTATAGTAGAAAATTTTCCTGCAATTATAGACTCTACTCCTATATTTAGCTGGACAGGTTCAGGGTTAATAACCTATCAGATGCAGATTAATTATCTAACAAATAATTTCTCAAATCCTACCATGGATATTAGTGGTATTAATGCTCCGGTGCAGGAATATGAACTTTCTCCAGAATTTGTTTTACTACAAGAGGGTACATATTTTGCAAGGATAAGAACAGCAGATAGTTCTTCGTGGTCGGATTGGTCGAACGTGTTAGAGTTTGTATTTTATCGTTATGGGCCATATCCACCTATAATAGATGATGTAACGAACCCAGCTGATGGTTTTTGGCAAGTAATTACTGGTACTAAGCAGGCTGATCTTTATATATTTATTAGAAATAATGAGGGTGATTGGATAGAGGTTTCATATCCAAGCACAATAACTGGTACTACTTGGAATTACAATATGCCTCTTGTTGGTGGGAAAAACTATATAGAAGTTATTTCAGCCATTATAAATTCTACAACAGATGGTATAAGTCTTTTAGTAAATACGACTATCTATCTTCTTGTTGAAACACCAGAAATATATAATGTATGGAATGCTTTTGATGAATTTGGTTTACTTCTTGGACTATCAAGAATACCGGGCGAGAATAATAGTGATTACAAAACTAGACTTTTAGATGTGTATACTAGCCCTGCAAATTCAACATATTTGGGCCTAAGACGTGGTATAGCACGTGAGTTAGGACTAAGCTATACTGATATAACTATAGAAAATCTAAGAGATTTAGCAGATTCTAATTCTTCTGCAAATATATTAAATGATGATGGAAATGCTATAGGTACAAAATTAGAAGATTATGTAGATGAAGTTTATGCTCACAATCCTATGTTTTTTGGAAACGTAATATCTGATGAAAGCTATTGGGATAACGTAGATGAGGAAAGCCAAGGATATACATATCTTCCTCATGAGTGGGATCCAAGTGCAAGTGGTATATATGGTAAGTGGCAGCGAGGTGGCATAGGAGATAATGATGATTTGTGGGTATCAAGCCCAATATCATCTTGGAATGATACCATTTCTAGTGTTTCGTGGTATCTTCCTATACATACGGGCTATTTTTATGCTGCAAATCCATCAGGTATTTTAAGTATTTAGGAGGTAATTATGTCAGTAGATCCATCTGGATTTGAATATGGAGAATATTATTTGTACTCAGAAAAAGCTTATGAGCTGGCTTCAATAGGAGTTGATTCTCATACTTTAGCAAGTGGGGTTTATCAAAATGCTCCTATTATTGTAACATCATCTGGTTATGAAACCACTCGTGTAGAAGATACCTGGGGTCGAGTAGATGGGGAAGGAAAATATACCAAGGTAGGATATGGATATTTTACTACACTTTCCGATGGTACTTATGATACTTCTTGTAAAGAATTTGCTTTACATCCAGATTCTAGTGGAGAAATTATATTCAATCAAACACTGAGCGAACATGTTTTTATTGAATATGAATCTGGGCCAAGCGGTTATTATATTCTAGATGATTTAGATTTAAATCCAGTAAGGGGACAAACAGGTGGTGGTTTTCTCGGTTATTCTAGTGTTACAGATCCAGAAAGCTTATATCTAATGACAACGCAAAGCACATTAAGAGCAGATGGATTCCAACACGCAAAAATAATAGCAACTCTTTTTGATTCAGATTTTGATAGAATATCAGGTAAGGCTATTATATTTGAGTTGCAAAATGTAAATGTATATTCTAATTTAGGAGAACTCGCTCCAATAGGGGGATCAATAACCAGACTAGGTGGTAGTGGGTTACCAATTGAAATAATAGAAACTACTAATACGAGGGGAGAAGCAACAGCGAAGTTTATTACTAAGGATAATGCTGGAACACAAGATATTAAAGCTTATTATCAAGATGCTTCTGGAATATATGATGTTGTTCGAATAGCATTAATTAACCTAGCTGAAGATCCATTTACCTTAGATCTTTCTTTTCTTGATTCCCTTGATTACTTAATTTAGGAGGTTTAAATATGGCAATTTATTCAGGTACTTTTGTTTTTTATGAGAGATTGGCATCGGCAAAATTGAATAACCTGGCTTCTGCCCTCAATAGTCATATACACGATGGTATAAGTGGTAATCAAATAGGTTTTTCGAATTTATCTGGAACAATAGCAGGTGGTCAGATACCAAGTGATACAATAACTGGGGATATGATAGCTGATAATACTGTTACAACTGCTAATCTTGTTGATGCTTCAAGTTATGAGAATTTAGTAGTTCAAGTAGTGAATTTTCAAACAGGTGCGTATGATAGTGGTTCAACGGCTATGCCGTATGACGATAGTAAGCCTGAAATTACAGAAGGTAATGAGTTTTTGACGTTAGCGATTACACCCACTAGCGCGTCCAACAAACTTTTAATAGAAGTTAATATCACACTAGGACATTCTACTGATGCACGAACGCTAATAGCAGCTCTTTTTGAAACTACCACTGATGCCACCTATGCATTAGCTGTTGTTTCTGATTGGAAAGACAGACATGAAGATTTATTACAACTGTCCCTACGTCACTACATGACTGCACCAGGAACAAGCGAATATACTTTTAGAGTAAGAGCTGGAACACCCCAAACGGGAAATACTGAAATGAACGGAACAGATGGATCTCGTATGTTTGGTGGTGCTTGTATTTCAAGTATAACCCTAACGGAAATATTAGTGTAGAGTGTAAAGGATAAAATAGGAGCAGACAATGGGAATAGAATTTCAAGTAGGAAAACAGATTAGCCCATCTGGGTTTGGATTAGCCGTGGTTGACATACCTCCATTAGATCCAGAAAAAAACATCTCATTAATTGATACATCATATAAATGGGAAGAAAATGTTGCTAATTTGGATTCTGGCGTAATTAAAGCCTACGTGAATCAAAGTGGGGCTATGCCGATGATTACAGTGACTGATTTTGTTGTTACAAATATAGTGTCTCAGGCAACAAATGATGTAGAGACAGCCCCATTATACTATAAGCATGATTGTAGATTTCATCATTATAGCTATGGAGAAAATCCTACAAAGAATGTATATATTACAGATCAAAATGAAAACATCTTAAAGGGAATAAATTATTTAATTTCAATTGAAAGAATAGCTGAGAATGTATATACAGTAGATGTATTCACAGATTTTCAAAATAATGAATATATAACATACAAGGTAAAATATAATAGATGTTTAGAAGATGGTAGCCAGATATATCCTAGTTGGACGGAAACGTTAAATGCTCATAATTTATTCAAAAGTGGTAGTCCATTTGTAAACACCTATGAATATTCACTTGTGGGTCCAACTGATAGTGGGTTGTATACATGTCTTGTTCCTCCGGTTCCAACCTTAACTGAACTTACTAATGGTAAGGGACTATCTTTTGAAAATTCACCAACGATAGTTAAGCAAGATGTTACTTATATCGCAGACTATATTTATAGTGTAAGATATACATTAAAAGCTACGGGCACAACCACTTTTACGATACAGAGAAATAAAAATAGATTAACTGGAGCAACAGCTACTGATTATCTTACTTCAACCACTAGTGAGTCTTGGGGGTCTGCTACAAATTTTGATATAGGAACCGTTATAACAGCATTACCAGGTGTATATCTTAAGGTATATGGAGATAATTATTTAAACACAAATGATGAGGCATATTTTAATGCAAGTAGAGCTTATTATTATCTTAAACCTATAGCATATAATGCGATATATCTTAAGAAACCAACTCATGTTACGTCACAAGATGATTGGTATATTAGGATAAAAAATGGTAGTTTTAGAAGGAGAATGGCTGATGGTGTTGTTGTACCATCTGGGCAAGGTACGCTTTGGGAATATGGAATCCCAGAATATGACGAGCAGATGTTTGACCTAAGTAAGGGGTCGCCTTATAAAGAATCTATAAATGAAAGGGTAGAGATTTTAGATAGTCAGACTATTCAATTACAAAGAACTCCGTTTTATGTTGATCCTAGTGATGTTTTTTTTAATACAGAAGCCTCAGGATTTCCTCCATCAGGTTCTATTTATATTAATATAAATGATGTAGGTCTATCACAAAATAATATTTTAGATTGGGATGAACGTAACGGGATTGTTAGGGTTTCACAATTATTAAGCCATGGAGATGATGTCTTAGCAGATTATCTTTATGAGGAGAAATTCTATGAATATACAGGTTTTTATGGAAGTGGTGGGATATATACTTCAGTTGCTCCTCTTCCATTTGATGAATTAGACCTAAATCCGACACCTTCTCATAATTTTGAAATGTATGCATCTGGAATTGTAGCACATGTGTTTATTAAGCCCTTTCGAAATATTGATACCGCTCGTACAGTTTATAACAAGGTTGTCTATCATAATTTTACTGGGACAGCATCGGGAGTTCATGATTTTAAACTTGGAAGTATTTCATTAGGCCCGGCGTGTAAAATAGATGATGTAGAAATAATAGATGTTAGGACTAGAGGGGGAGGATTAAGTACTTTAGGTGTGGAGGAAATAGAAGATGTAAAAGATGTCCAACCAGAAGCAGAATTCTTTTGGGATACAGGTTATTTTGATGGGAAAGCTTTTCCATCTAACGGGGTATTAGTTATAGATGTTCCTAAAAGTGTTTTGTCAACAAACGGTGGTCAATTTACAGAGGATGAGGTTAGGGTAAGAGTATTAAAACATATGGCACTTGGTGAATATCCTATATTAAACTTCATATAATGAGAGGAAAATAACTTTGAGAAATTCATACCTTGAATCATATTATAATATTATACCAAAAATTCAACAGGATAGGCTTTTGGAGGTTCTTAAAAAACAATATGATGAGGCTGGTACAACACCAGATGATGCTACACTTAAGAGTCAACTCGAGCTTTTAGTGGCCGAGCTTAGGAGACCCCTAGGTATCCCAATGATACAATATAGGAAAGCTAAGAAATATAGTAAAATTAGTTCTAAAGATTACAATAATACCATGGAAGAAGTTTATGTTGATCTTGGTGCCCTATTTAAGCAGAATAATATTATAAATAAAGTTATGAAGAGACACCAGTTATTAAATGATGCTGTTCTTAAAGATATTAGAGCTGCACTAAGAAAAGTAGAAAACGATGTGGTTGTATATAAAATAGTTAAGGAAAACAAGACTGGCATAACTGATGCTAAATTTAATACTTTTTATAAAGATGATAATCAGATTGATGAAGCAGTATATAGAGCTTGGATAGATACAGATACAAATTCGGCAAAACTTCCTGTAGGTATGGACCATTCAGCTCTAAGTATAAGTGGTTTAGCGATGTCCGAAATTGATTTAATTCATTATGGCGGTGGAATAAAAGGAACAATAGAAACAGAAGAACACCGAAAAGATAAAGCTATAGATGAAGGTGCTACAACATTCTGGGGCGAGGTAATATTAACAGATGAACCTATTAAACAAACATATGATAGCGTTGCTGAGTTTGGTGCAATATGTGAAATTGTAATAAGTTTATTTAGGGCTGAACAAATAAATCATATAAAGTTTGTTCCATTTACTAATTATCCCCTTTCTGTTATAAAGATAGAATATAAATCTGATGTTCTTTCTACATCTCAGTGGGTTGATCTTGATGTAACTCAACAAGAATCGGTTTCTGCAATGGAGTTCAATTTTGATGAGGTATTTGCCAAATATATTAAGATTGTAATAAATCAGAAAAACCCAAGTGTAAATACATATAAACTTCCAAAAAGAGTTATAAGTAATGCTCAATTATGGCAACAAATAGTAGATAGAGAATATTCTATATCTACAGAAACTGATGCTCCGTTCCAAGCTACCCAAGATATGATAGATTATATAACTGGTTGGAGGG
>SDBT01001416.1_pt1 | contig 42135 bp, 45 predicted proteins | sample 2277101 | NCBI WGS metagenome assembly SDBT01 (sample SAMN10404973, study PRJNA504765) | marine sediment metagenome | isolation source: marine sediment core GS10_PC15, 103 cmbsf | place: Arctic Ocean: Southern Knipovich Ridge | collected 2010 | reverse complement strand
GTGTGTTTTTGGGCTAAAAATTAACTAACTTTTTCTTCAGCAAGTACGCAAATCACCTTCAATGGAGACAAAATGGTGACAGGCAAAAGACAACTAAAAAGGCCGTGAGCTTAACATTCACGGCCTTTTATTTTGTGTATCCGGGTCAAACGAAAAACTATCCGGCGCCAACCAGCCAGTTTTCAGCCATTATCGCAAAGTCTTTGAAGTCCACCACGCCGTCACAGTTGTTGTCGCCCGCAATACCGCTGCACTGAAACTCATACGCGCCCATATCGACGAAGGTAACGAAACCGGTCCCGGTGTCCGCCACCGCCGCAATATCGGCGTAACGTATCTTACCGTCCATGTCTTTCAAGATTCCCTTCTGCCATAAACCTGTGCTGTCTCCGGCGTCGATACACGGCGAAGTTGAGAGCAGTTGCACTTGGTCCGGAATGTCCGCCAGGAACAACGGGTCGGCATCGATGTTGTTGCCTCCAGCGCCCGACCAGCCGCCTTCCACGTCGCTGTAGGTAACAGTGCTTGAGCTGCTGATGCCATCGACTATCTCATTTGGCAGGTCGTCCCAGAAGATGCAGTTGGTCACCGTCGGGATGCTGAATTCGTAGTTGTCCATCCCGCCGCCGTCCGCCGCCGAGTTGCCGCTGAAGGTACAGTTGACAACTGTCGGGTTGCAGTCGTCGTAGTTGCTCATCCCGCCGCCGGAGCCGGAAAAGTCGGTTACCATATTGCCTGTGAAGGTGCAGTTTGTCACCATCGGGTTGCTCCAATACTGGTTGCTCATCCCGCCACCGATGTCCACGGCCGAGTTTCCCGCGAATGTACAGTTGACAACCGTCGGATTGCAGTCGCCGTAGTTGCTCATCCCGCCGCCGTAGCTCCCGGCCACATTGTCGGTGAAGGTACAATTCGCGATTGTCGGGTTGCTGTCGGCTTCGTTTTCCATCCCGCCGCCACCGCCGCCACCGCTGGAGATCGCCCTATTGTCGCTGAATGTACAGTTTGTCACCGTCGGGCTGCTGCCATCATAGTTCCGCATCCCGCCGCCATATCGTGTCGAATTGCCGGTGAAGGTGCAGTTGACAACCGTCGAGCTGCTGTTTGTACAGTACATCCCGCCGCCGGCATACGCCGCTGAATTGCCAGCGAAGATACAATTGATTACCGTCGGGCTGCTGGAGTCGTTATACATCCCGCCGCCGCAGTCGTCCGGATAAGAACCGCTGGCGTTACCGCCGGTGATGGTAAAGCCCTCTAAGATGGTATCCGGGCCTTCGCCGTTGGTGCACTGGACAACGTGATAGGCGCCGGCGATGGCGTCGATAATGGTAACATCCGGCCCGCCGCTGCTGTAAAGCCTGACCGCCTTGCCGATGAAACTGATGGCCTCATTGTAGGTCCCCGGTAAAACCTCGATCTCGTCGCCGCTATTTGCTTGGATGATGGCCGTCTGTATCGTAATATAGTAGGGATACCAGATGTCCTGAGTGATATTATGAATCCGCGGCAGCTGTAATTCATAGGCACCCATATCCACGGTGGCCGTGCCATTCTGGTCACCGTCGACCACACGGGGATTACCCGCCAAATCGGTCGACACTATTACGGCACTGTTATCACCGGTGTCCACGCAAGGCGAAGATGACCCCAGCCGCAAATCCCCGCTGACCGCATTGAGAAATAACGGGTCGGCATCGATGTTATTGGGGCCGGTGAAGCCGGAGCCGTCCTGAACGTCACTATAACTTACGTTTAGTGGGTCCATTCCGTCGGTAACTATTTGTCCCATGGTGAATATACCGTTCCAAAATATGCAATTCGTCACCGTCGGGTTGCTGTCAGACTCGTTGCTCATACCGTCGCCGGAGAAGCTCATATTTTCACTGAAGGAGCAATTGGTCACCGTCGGGCTGCTGCCGACGTTGCTCATCCCGCCGCCGGAGAAGCTCATATTTTCACTGAAGGAGCAATTGGTCACCGTCGGGCTGCTGCCGACGTTGCTCATCCCGCCGCCGTAGTCAGCGTCGTTAAAGTAGAAAATGCAATTCGTCACCGTCGGGCTGCTGTTGTCGTAGTTGAACATCCCGCCGCCGTTGGCGTCAGCTATGTTGTTGCTGAAGGTGCAGTTCGTGATTGTCGGGTTGCTGTTGTAGCCGTTGACCATCCCGCCGCCGCTAACGGCCGAATTGCCATTGAAGATGCAGTTCCTGATTGTCGGATTGCTGTCGTAGGCGTTGACCATCCCGCCGCCGCACTGCTCGTCGGGGAAGATTAGGCCATTGGCGTTACCGCCAGTGATGGTAAAGCCCTCTAAGATGGTATTGGCATCCTCGCCGCTGACGCACAGTACAACGTGATAGTTGCCGGTGCCGTCTATGGTGGTAACCTCCGGTCCGTATTTGCTGTATAGCCGAACGGCCTTGTCATTGAAATTGATGGCCTCATCGTAGGTCCCCGGCGCCACCTCGATTTCATCGTAATCGCTGGCGGCAAAGATGGCCGCCTGGATGGTGGTAAAGTCGGCCGAGCCATTGGGATCGACATAGTGGGTAACTGCACCGGCCGGCCCTGCAAGTGCCGTCAAAAACACGCAGACCGCCACAAGAATGTTTAGATTTGCTTTCGACATTTTTTAGCCCTCCTGAAAATAAATGTTTGCTTTTGCTGTTTAGTGCATCGCCAAGGTGCGCCGAGTGATGGCAATTCAGGGGAAGGTGGTAAAGAAACGAATTTAGCTGCCCTCCTCTGAGGTAGCTATGTCCGTATAATATAAAGTATGTTAACAACTTCCGGTTTATCTTGCAAGGAAAAAATGTTAACTTAAAAGAAATAAAATCAAGAATTTATAGCCAGTTAGCAACCGGCAGTTGCTCTACCGCATGACGTAAAACGGGGTCAACATTCGTATACTCTTCTTGATACCGGCAATAGGGTATTTGTCCGATATGCAAATGGGCGGTTTGGCCTATAGTAAAAATAGCCCTTCGCCTGATTTACAAAAAAGCGTCCTTTGATTATAAACTGCCCGTAACTTAAGATGCCGAATATGTTCGAAAAAGTTTAATTGTGCTTCGCCGGGGATAAAAATAACCACTGGAAATTGTTAACAAGCCAAATAAGGGGGGCCTAATTATGGAAATGCCGAAAGTTATCAAATGCGACGTCAATGATTGCGCTTACAATATGGACAATAAATGTCACGCGATGGCGATAACCATTGGCGACAGCAAAGACCCTAAATGCGACACTTTTTGCCAGTCTATGGCAAAAGGCGGAGACCTCAACAGCGTTGCCGGAGTCGGTGCCTGCAAGGTTTCCTCATGTACATACAACACGGACCTCGAGTGCCAGGCAATGGAAATCTGTGTCGGTTATAAGGGCCAGGACGTCGATTGCTTAACATTTCATTCAAGATAGCACTTTTACAGGCAACGAACCCAAAATTCTGATTTTGGGACAGCAAAAGTAACTGCCTCACTGAAGGCAGTTCTGCATCCCTGTTTCAGCGGTGGCTCTGCGTTTTGCAGAACAGATTTAAAATAAGAATTTGAAAGGCACAAGAAATGAAAATAAAATATCACGGTACCTCTGAAAAAAACCAGACACCCAATCCCAGGATAGTTGTGATAACCGAGACACCTGACAAGGTTACAACCGAGCGGCTGCGGTACATCGGCAACAGCGAACCTGCCAATTTTCCCTGGGGTTATTGTGGTAGCGGGCCGGCAAATCTGGCAATTTCTATCCTGACTGATTATTGTAAACGCACCGGCTGGGACCCCGACCTTGCACAGATTTTGTACCGGGACTTCAGATGGGATTTTATTGACTCACAGCCCGGAAAACTATGCATTACTGACCAGCAGATTGAGCACTGGCTACAGGAAAAAGTGGTGATTGTCTAAAATGCCGGGGCAAATATGCCGGTTTTAAACTGGCATTGGCACACCAACTTCAGGTACAATAAGCAGCGGCAAGAATACCATTGTATTTAGGCTTATCAAAATTCAACAGAGGACAACCATCAGGATGGCCATAAATTACTCGAAACAGGATAAAACGTACGCATCAGTTCTCATCAGCGCACTATTACTCTTTATACTTTTCGCCGGTATTGCCGCATTAAAAAATTCAACAATTTTCGGACCGGCCTTCGCCTCGGAAAATCATAAGTCACAAACCAATCAAACACAGGCTGATTCGAATCAGCACTCTCAAGACGAATTGGTTTTAGACAATAATGCGCCTCGCCCGGAACACAAGCATCCGGCCTTTGCCCAGCGCAGCAAAGAACGCCAAAGAATGGTTGCCGGCCAAATCCAGGCTCGCCGCATTCGCGACTCAAAAGTATTAGCTGCCTTACGCACTGTACCACGCCACGCCTTCGTACGCAAAAGCGACCAGCGAAGGGCCTACAGTGACCAGCCTCTGCCGATTGGGCTGGGACAAACCATAAGTCAGCCCTATATTGTCGCTTATATGACGGATAAATTGAAATTGACCCCGGATTCCAACGTGCTGGAAATAGGCACCGGCTCCGGATACCAGGCAGCGGTTTGTGCCGAAATCGCCAAAAAAGTTTATACTATAGAGATTATTCCGCAACTGGCCAGGTCAGCTGAAAAACGCCTCAAAACTCTTGGCTACAGCAACGTTACCGTCAAAGCCGCTGATGGATATTTCGGCTGGGCCGAAAAAGCGCCATTTGATTTAATTATCGTAACCGCCGTCGCCGGATTTGTACCTCCGCCGTTGATAGACCAATTAAAACCCGGCGGCCGAATGATATTGCCTTTGGGAAGCCCTTATGGTGCCCAGACCCTCGTATTGATTACAAAAGACAGCAAAGGCAAAGTACGCAGCAGAAGTTTTTTGCCCGTACGATTCGTCCCTATGGTTGGGCGCGTAATGAAAAGCAAACCACCAGCTAAAAGATGACAATAATCTCAATAGCTATCCTCTTAATCTCGGCAGCAGTGTTGGCCCTGGAGCTTGTTCTGGTTCGGGCACTATCTATCGGCCACTGGCATCATTTCTCATACCTTATCATCAGTACCGCATTGCTGGGTTTCGGCGCTGGCGGGGCGCTGGTCGCAATTTTTTCAAAATCATTTGCAAAACATTACACCAGATATCTCTGGGCCTTTACTATTGGGTTGGCTTTCAGCGTGCCGTTTGTGTTCTGGCTGTGCCAAAGAGTTCGACTCGATGAGCTGCAATTGATATGGGACCACAGGCAATGGTTTTATTTATTCATCTATTATTTGTTGTTCTTTGTCCCGTTTTTCTGTGCGGGATTATGCGTAGCCCTTGCTTTTACGGTTTGTGCGAATAAGGCCCATCGTTTGTACTTCTATAATATGATAGGTTCAGGTTTAGGGGTGGTCGGTATCGTATTAATGATGTACAATTTGCCTCCCGAACAACTGCTGCTGGTGATAAGTTCTATCGCTTTTTTGGCAGCTTTGGTCCTGGCATTCGGCTTGTCCGGCCGGTGGATTGCGGCGACTTTGGTTTGCGCAACAGTTTGTCTTTTGGCTTTTGCCCAGATCCCGGGACTTGCCCTTAAAATCAATATTTCTGAAAACAAGTCGCTGGTTTTCTATAGGGCCTTGCCACAGGCTGAAACTGTAGCCGTCCGTTACAGCCCTCTGGGCAGATTGGATTGTCTAAAGGCCCCGACAATTCGCCACTTTCCCGGCTTAAGTATTGCCTACCAGGGCAAACTTCCTCAGCAGATGCTGATAATTACCGACGCCGACGGTATCTCAGCAGTCAATCATTTTGAGAATTTAAGCGAGCTAAGCTGTTACAATCATATAACTTCCGCTCTTGCCTATCATTTGACCAGCCGCCCGAATGTCTGCATTATAGGCGCAGGCGGCGGCTCTGATGTGGTCCAGGCACTGGCGGCAGGCGCACAGGATGTCACCGCAGTTGAGATGAATCCCCAGGTAATAGACCTGATGCGTAACAGCTTGGATAAATTTGCCTCCGGTTTATACAGACGAGACGATGTCGAGGTTGTTATCGCCGAAGGCCGAAACTTTCTGCAAACAACACAACAACTATTCGACATTATCAGCATCTCGCTGCTCGATTCGTTCAGCGCGTCGGCTGCCGGTGTCTATGCACTTCACGAAAGTCATTTATACACAAGCCAGGCCATTGAACAGGCTTTGGCTCGACTAAAGCCTGCCGGCTTACTGAGTGTTACACGAATGCTCAAGACCCCACCCAGAGATAACCTGAAAATGCTTGCTACCTTCGCCGAAGCTCTGCGCAATCGAGGCATTGATAATCCAGCCGACCACATTATTATGATTCGAAGCTGGGCCACCGCGACTATTGCTGCTTGCCCTCAGCCATTTACGCCTCAGCAAGTTGAAGCCGCTCGCAGCTTTGCCGCCCAACGCTCTTTCGACCTTGTACATCTGCCTGGCTTACAGCCTGAAGATACGAATCGCTTCCACGTGCTCGAAAACCCTGTTTATTACCAAAGCGCCCGCCGAATTCTTTCTGCCGGTTATGAAAATTTCTATCGCGACTACATATACAATATTGCTCCTGCCACAGACGACCGCCCTTATTTTTTCGACTTTTTCAAATGGGAATCTCTGCCGCAGATGATTTCCGCCATACCCGGTCAATGGCTGCCATTCTCCGAATGGGGCTATCTTGTTATGACAGCAACCTTGCTTCAGGCCCTCTGCGTCGGCGGCTTGCTTATTGTTCTGCCTCTGGCGATTGCAAAACCGATTAAGACAGTGACAGCAAGCAAGCTCGCCGTGCTTTGCTATTTTCTGATGCTCGGCCTGGCTTATATGTTTCTCGAAATGGGCTTCATTCAGAAAATGACACTGCTCATTGGCCATCCGGTCTTCGGCGTGGCTGTCACCTTGCTGGGCTTTCTGGTCTTTTCCGGCTGTGGTTCACTCACTTCCCAGTTCCTGTTTACTTCTGCCGAGACCGACCTTCAATCAACTATGCGCAGGATACACTCATCCGTGTTGGCTGTTATTGTTATTGGGTTAATCGAGATAGCTTTGTTCAGAATCTTCTTTGAATGGCTGGTAAGTTTCCCTCAGGCAGGGCGGTTCCTTATCGGCCTGGCAATTACGGCGCCTTTGGCGTTTTTTATGGGAATGCCTTTCCCATCAGCTCTTAAACATCTCGGCGCCACTACCAAACCACTTGTCCCCTGGGCCTGGGCCGTGAACGGATTTGCTTCTGTAATAGGCGCTGTCCTGGGCACATTCCTGGCCATTTCTTTCGGCTTTACGATCTTGACCCTGATGGCCTTGGCCTGCTATTGTCTTGCCGCAGCAGTCTCAAACCGAATGTATACTTAGAGACTCTTAGAAATGATTCGCTAACCATCACCCCAAAGAACGGTCAGCCTTGGCTCTTTAAAAAATTGTCGTACTCAATTTCGAATCTGACTTTATGCTTGATTTCCTCTTCGATTATAGTCAGCAGTGTCTCTTTGGCATTTTCGTCTATTGTGTAAGGCAGCAAATCTATATAGAGCCGAAACGATGCGTCCTCTTTTTGTATGCAAAGCGAAAGCACATCCTGGTAGTCCATATCGATTACAGGCTCATCGCTCATGACATAGTCGGAGACATTGAAACTAACGTCCTTCTTAGAGGTGTCAACAACGATACCGCTTTTCATAAATTCCATCTCGAGCTTGGCTTTGTGTTCTAATTCCTCAGCCGCCAGTTCTTCAAGAACGTTTTTAATCGCAGCATCACCAACACGCTCTGCCAACGCCAGATAGAACTTATTAGCTTCTATCTCTCGTGAGATTGCATACTCCAAAACCTCATTGTCTGGTTCAACCTTCGTCATACTTTTATTCCACAAATCCGCCTCTCCTGCTTAAATTATCTGTTTTAGACTTCAATAATCAAGGAAAAACAGAGCAAAATATAGGCAAAAATCCGCTTTCTCATCAAAATACAGTGCTGATAGGGCAGGGGGGGTAAAAGGCGGCGGGCGGATTCGAACCGCCGAATAACGGTTTTGCAAACCGTCGCCTTAGGCCGCTTGGCTACGCCGCCAACTCCAGATTTATTCCACAGTTTAGCCAAAATCCGCTGATTTTGCAATAAAATTCAGGATTTTTTTTCTTGCAGGAGGTTCTATAATTCAAGTAATATGTACGCGGTGGACCTGAGATTTTTTCAACTTCTCTGTTGCCGCCGTGGTTTTTCTGTTTTTTGAATTGTTGAAAGCGAAAAAGCAAATCAATATAAGGAGGTGATATGCTCGAAGCAAAAACCGTTATGACAACCGACCTGATCACCGTTAGCAGGCATACCGGGATATACGATGCCATAAAAATCCTGGTCGATAATAATATTACCGGCCTGCCCGTGGTTAACGATGATATGACCTTAATTGGTGTTATCACGGAAAAAGATGTACTGAAATTGCTGTACAAAATCGAAGACAAGCCGGGTAGGGTCGAAGACTTTATGACAACAGACGTAGTCAGTTTCGACGCCGAAGACAGTTTGGTCGATATTTGCGATGCTTTTATGAAAAGCCATTTCCGGCGCGTCCCGATTGTATCGAAGGGCAAACTCGTTGGAATCATCAGCAGAAAGGACATCATCGCATATATCGTGGAATTAAGGCAAAAAAACAAAACCCCCGATTAAAAACATCCGATTATAATACAGCAAGCTGATTTCCAGAGATTGTCTGTGGGATTGTCATGAGGTGTTTTTAACTTGTATTGAAAAATCAGGAAAGGCAGAACAACATGCTTAAGTTGGAAGATATTATGACAACTGATGTACTCACGGTCAAAAAACAGACCCCAATATACGAAGCGATAGAAATTATGGCCAACAATAAAATAACCGGCCTGCCGGTCGTCAACGATGATATGACCCTCGCTGGTATCATCTCGGAAAAAGACGTGCTGCGAATGGTCTCTGACTTCGATATTCTGATGCTGTCGTCCGAGTTGAAAGACAGCTCTGTCAAGGTCGAAGATTTTATGACAGAGGATGTGACAAGCTTTGATACCAGGGACGATTTGATGGCGGTCTGCGAGTGTCTCGTAAAGAATAACTTTCGAAGAGTCCCTATACTGGCTGAAGGCAAACTGGCAGGCATTATCAGCCGAAAAGACATTATCAACTATATATTGACTCCAGTCGGATAAAAAGCCTGCACATAAGCAGGGGGGCAGTTCTAATTAACCGCGTTTTTTTGCTAATTATAGACAAAAAATTGCAAACACCGCCACCTTTCCAGTAAAAAATAATTTCTTTATATAAAAACAGCCGGTTCATTCGTTATATTTATAGACGATCGTCAGTTTCGAACCTAACGGGCAGGCCTTAAATGCTGGAAGATAAATTACTTGTTTTAAGATGTAAGGGCGGCAGCAGGGATGCGATGCGCGCTATCTATCAAAAGTACAAAGATTATCTGCTGACGGTGGCAAAAGCTCTTTTAAATGAAAAAACAGCCGCCGAGGACGTTGTGCACGATGTGTTTGTCTCTTTCGCCCAGTCAATAGACGGCTTTGAGCTTAAGAGAAGTCTAAAGGGCTACCTTTCGGTATGTGTGTGCAATCTCGCACGCGATAAATTACGGGCCCGGAAACGAAAAACCGAGAAACTGGCCTCTTACACGTCAGCCGGCTCAGATATCGCAACTCCGGAGCAAAGGCTGATAGAAACAGAGCAATCGATGCGAACCAGAGGTGCGTTAAGTCAATTGCCATACGAGCAGAGGGAAGTAATAGTGTTGCACCTTAAAGGCGGGCTGAAATTCAGACAAATTGCCGGCCTGCAGGACGTCTCGGTCAGCACGGTTCACGGCCGATATCGGTATGGCCTGGATAAACTGCGCACGCTCTTAAATAGCGAGGTAGAAAAATGAAACCTGCGGAAAATATAAAACGTTTGATTAAAAATTTACATGATACCACCAGCCCTGAAATGGACAAAAGAGTTCTAAACGACACCCTGAACGCGCTGGATAGAACACGATCGGCTGAATTTAAGCCGAATATAGGGAGAATAATTATGAATAGACCAATTACAAAACTCGCCACCGCCGCGGTAGTAATATTAGCTGTTATTTTTAGCGTAACTTTTTTAGACCGGTTAACAGCACCGGCGTGGGCAATCGAGCAATCGATTGAAGCAATGAAGAATTATCGTGGCATATATTTCTCAGGAACAATTTCCATGTCATGGAAGGATTTTTTCAGGGGTCTTGGAGTTCAGAATTTGCCGGAAATTCCAAAGTCCTTGGGCGAGTTTGAGATGTGGGCTCAGGCCGATGAAGAGCTTTCTAGGTCTTCTGCCGTAAAAATAGTTTGCCCGGATAATATTATTATTTCAGGAAGAAAGCTACAGGCCTATATACAACTTGCTGATGGAAGTACCTATGACGTTCAGGGTGATTGTATGAAAATCGACCCCTGGCCGACTTTTGAACTGCTCAAAATTCTCAAAGAACATACAGACACCTGGACGGAACTTCATGGCAGAGATGCTGAAACAGGCAAAGATCGCATTTTTATCAAGTGTAGCGTACCTGGAAAGAATAAATCATGGCAATTAGAGTTCGATTCTGAAAGTAAGCTTCTGGTCAGCCTTAGACAATGGAATAATAGCGACAATCATGAAGGGCTGCCAACTTTTGATATCTGGAAGATTGTGTATTATGAACAACTCCCAGATGAAATATTTGAAATTGACTTGCCTGATTCAACCGAAATCATTGCAGTCAATACGCCTCTTTATGACCCCGACTATGGTATGGATGCAGAGGGGCTCACCCAAGAGCAGGCTTGCCATAAAATACTGGAAGAGTTTTGGCAGGCAGTAAATGAACAAGACTTAGATAAGATTCGCAAACTGCTTCCTTATTCAGCCAAATGGAGCGATGAAGTTTTGATGAGTAATCTTGCAGGAGACGACGAGGGTTCTGTAAGGCTTCTTGAAATGGGTCGAATATATGAAAGTAAGATTGGCCCTGTAGTGCCGTGCATCATTCAACTCAAAGACGAGAAAAAGGTTATCGAGATGATTGTGATGTTTCGCGAAATCGACGGCAAATCATCCTGCATCGTTCACAGCAACAAAGGTCAACCTCGGCCTGTAGAATAATCTTTTTAATATCAAATATCAGGGCCGGGCTTACTTTTGCCCGGCTTTTTTATTTGCGATGAATTAGATTTGACAGTTCAAGGTGGTTTTTGTTATAATACAAATATGAGCCCGACCGTTTTTAAAGTAGGAAATTACAGAAATGAAATCATCAAAGCATGGAAAGCACATTTCCAAAGCTGAGATAACAAATATTTCCGAGCACGGTTTCTGGGTTTTCCTCGAAGGCAAAGAATATTTCATACCGTTTGAGAAGTTCCCCTGGTTTAAAAATGCCAGCATTAAGCAGATAACCGATTTGTAGATACTGCACAAGACACATCTTTACTGGCCGCAATTGGATGTCGATTTGTCCATAGCTATAATCCAGCAGCCGGATAAGTATAGCCTTATCGCAAAGTCATAGCAATCCTCACCATTCTGCTAATTCGCCCAGGAGTTCCTCGACCAGGTCCTTCATCGTTACCAACCCGATTGGTTTTTCTTTGCCGGCGTGGCCGGCCCTGGTGACTAAAAGGATTTTTTGGTTTTCTGTCTGCATAACATTTATCGCATCCGAAACCAATGTCTCGGCAGGCAGCCTGCGGATAGTTTTTACAAAATCATCCAGGCTGGTAAACCGCTCTTGCGAACTTAGACAATCATAAATATTTATAAAACCTGTAATATTTGCGGATGTGTCTTTGTATACGGGCAGGCGAGTAAAGACCGATTTCCTCAATATCTTCAAAAGGGCAGCCGAGTCTGAATTTACAGGGACGGCTTGGGCCTTTTTCAGAGGCGTCATCACAGATTTTATACTTATACCTGAGATACCTGCCAGGCGGTTTATGATGTCGGTTTGAACGGGACTTAAAAAGCCTTCTTCACGGGTTTCCTGTAGAATTGCCTTTATATAAGACGACTGGACAGCGGTTGCCGCTGCCTGAGCAGGGGCCTGTGAGCCGGCCAATCGGGCAACAAGGCGGGATACCGTTTTTAACAACGGGACTATGCCGCACCAGGTAAACAGCTTCTTGAATACGAATAAAACCGGCGCAACCGCAGGCATTAAGGTATCAGCCCGGTAGAAAAAGATGTTTTTGGGAAGCAGCTCGCAAAAGACAAAAAGCACTGGCACGGTTACAAGCGTGGCGAGCAGTTCGGCAGTATGTGCAGCTTTGAATTTGTCCAGCAATGTATAAGTAACAATACTTGTGATGATATAGAAGGCCAGGTTTGTACCGATTAGTATTGAGACCAGTAAGCCGGGGCCGTCGCTTATAATTTTGGCAAGTATTATAAATGGCAGACGCTTGTTTTCAACACCAATACGCAAACGAAGGCGACTCAACTGGTATGTACCGGTTTCTGAGCCGGCAAAAAGAGCTGCCAAAAGCATGGCACATGCAACTATCAATATTAAAATTATGCTATTTATCATAATCGGGATTGGTATCGGTATTGATTGGCTCAAGGGTTAATATTACGGTTTCAATTCGATGTTTTCTGACTCGCTCGATGGTAAATTTCAGGTTCTTGATATGAGTGACATCTCCTGTTTTAGGGATCCTGCCCAAAGAGGCTGTCACCAGGCCCGCGATTGTGGAAATCCGGGTATCCGCGGCATCAATGCCAAAAGCCTCAGCCCATTCGTGAATGGCCAGGTCGCCGGCCAATCTATATTCGAGAGGTCCCGTCTGCTCGATAGGGTCTGTGACATCGGTGATTTCAATAGGGCCCAGCAATTCTTCGGCAATGTCTTCGGCACTGACTGAACCCGCGATTCCGCCATATTCGTCTACAACAACAGCGGTGTCGGTGCCGGTTTCCCGAAAAAATTCCAGCAGCGATTCGACCGTCTTTTGCTCGGGGACGAAATTGATCTGCTGTACAAGTTTATCCGCCGAGGTGTCCGGATGCAGCAGAAGCTGACGAAAATACACCTGGCCAACTATATTGTCTATTGTTTTGACATATACCGGTATCTTTGTAAGGTGGTTTTCCTGCATTATCCGGCGTATCTGGTGGCTGGAATATGTCACCGGACAGGCAATCATATCCACGCGAGGCCGCAGGCAGTGACGAACCTTGAGGGAACCAAGTTCAACAATTTCGGTTAAGAGTCTGTTTTCATCAGCGGAAATCAGGCCACGTTTTCGTACTTGCTCAATCAATGATTTGAATTCATCGGTGGTTATTGGTTGGGCCAGTTTCGCCGGCCCCAGCAGCAGCCGAAGGGCCGGGTCAACTATTAATAATTTAAAGACCAATTGCAGAGGCCCAAAAACCTTAAGTAATAAAAAAAGCGGCGCCGCGGCAGTGACACTGATGGCCTTTGAATTCACATACGCAAGAGACTTAGGCAGTATTTCACCGCAGAGCACAAGCAAGGCAAACGTCAGACAAGCGGCAATTGCAGCCGCTGTTACGCTTAATTGCTCTTTTATCCTGAGGAAAAAAACACTGGCAACCGCATAAAACAGAACGTTGACAGTCGTATTTCCAAACGAAAGACAATTTAGCAATTGGCTGGGTCTGTTCAGCAGTGCTGCCGCCAGGTTCTGGAGCGTGTGCTTTGATTTTTGCATCAGGATGATTTGCCTGCGAGAGAGATTGAAAAGAGCGGTTTCGCTACCTGAGAAAAAAGCAGACCCCACCAGCAGTAGCAACATCAAAACGATATAGCCGATATTTTGAAGATACAGCACCACGATTTGCTATTATACTCAAACTAACCGACTTGTGGTATAGATTTTGCTTAACCTTTTGTTATAGAACACGTTAAATCAACTGCCGACAAAGTCGGCTTCCACGGACTAACGACTATTCACTGTTCACTAACGACTCTCAAACTGACCAGTCCCTTAGGGACGGTCAGTTTGAGTACCTTACTTTGATTTGGGCATGGTAATTTTATGGGCTGGGCATGGTAATTTTATGGGCTGGGCATGGTAATTTTAAATGTTGTCCCCTTGGCGGGGCTGGATTCGACCGAAATACAGCCTTTGTGCGAATCCATTACTTTTTTGCAAAAAGCAAGGCCCAGACCAGAGCCGCTGGGCTGCGATGATGATTTATTGTCGGCCTTGGTGGTGAAAAACGGCTCAAATATTTTTTCAATATTAGTCGGCTCAATTCCGCAGCCGGTATCAGAGACTTCTATTTGAACCACATCGGCTGTCTCGCCGGCCTTGATGGTTAAAACCCCGCCGTTTGCCAGCATGGCGTCGCGGGCGTTAAGAATGAGGTTCATTAAAACCTGCTGAATTTCAACCGGGACAGCCCAGACTGTCAAATCTTCAGGAATTTGAATGTTTACAGTTATATTGTCCTTCGCGAAATCGCGGCAAAGGCATGAAAATATTTCCTGAACCAGAGAGCTAAGAGCTGTGTTTTTCTTCTCCTTTGCTTCACCGTTTGCAACAGCGAGTATGCTTTCGGTAATTTTTGCGGCACGGCGGCAATTTTTGGCCGTCTTTTGAAGGGCTTTTTCAACCAGCAGATTATCATCCGGATTGTTCAGCGCAAGGCAGGCGTAACTGGATAGGGGGGTAAGTAAATTGTTGATTTCGTGGGCTATCATACACGTGGTCGTTCCGATGTTGGCAAGGGCCTGGAGTTGGCCGAGCTGAAATTTCAAAGCACTGTTTTGGTGCTGCTGCTCGGCGATGTGTTTGTGCAATGAACGCCGCTTTTCGATAATAGTTGTCAATTGTCTGCTCCTGCTATAGAATCTTAGTATTCAGTCTTAGCTATTAGGCACCGCAAAACCTTGACTATCTAAATATCTTATCGACTTTTAAGGTGTTTTTTCTTGAGCGATGAATGAACAACGGCTTTTAGACGAGCTTTTGGCATTGTTGGAACAGAACAATGTTACAATCCGCAGAGAGGCCCTCGGCGGTGGCGGTGGGGGGCTTTGCACAATAAAGGGACAGGCTGTTTTCTTTATCGATACACAGGCCCAATTGGTCGAACTGGCCGCTACTTGTGCCGAAGCCGTCGCCAAAGCAGTTGATATCGAACAGGTGTATATTAGACCGGAAGTCCGACAATTTATCGAAGACCATCGTAAAAGGTCAACAAGTGACTAAAAACAGCAGAAAAAAAGGTGGCTATTTTGACCGAAGACAGTTATCCTTATGCGGATAAATAAAGTGGAGCGATTTTGTTATGGAACTGACAAAGCCGGAAGAAAAACCCAAAAAAACACCGATTGTGCTGGTAGTCGATGACAATCAGCAGAATCTCGAACTGCTGCAGGCGTATCTTGAGGATACCCACTGCCAAACAGTCCCTGCCAGTGACGGCCCCGAAGCACTGGAGATTATATCTACAGAACCGCCTGACCTGGTTTTGCTCGATATCATGATGCCTAAAATGAGCGGTTTTGAGGTCTGCAAGAGAATAAAAAACGACCCTAAAACATGTGACATTCCGGTTATAATGGTTACAGCTCTTAGTGAGTTCGGTGACATTGAACGTGCTATCGATTCAGGGACAGATGATTTTCTGAGCAAGCCGGTAAACAAGCTGGAACTTGTAACACGAGTTAAAACAATGCTGAAGTTAAAACATCTAAGTGACAAACTCGAACGCACGCTGGCGTATCTGAGCGAGATAGAAAAACATGCTCAGATGGCAAAGCTGGACCAGGAAAAATAAGTAACCGCTCCATCTCTACAGTCGCCGGCTTTTAGTCCGGCAGGGGTGATATATTTGGTCCGGCAGGGGGGTATAGGAAAGTCCGGAAACAGGCCTTTAGAACCCCAACAACCCCTACATCCATCATATTTACCCTATACAACCGGCAAAATACACCATCGATTCATCAATTGTCCAAACACCGATTAACCGCCCCGGTTGAATTGCCGATAGTTTTTAATGTCAGTTGTTTTTACTGAAAATTACCGGGTGAAGGGTGTATGAGCAGATTACTTGAAATTCTCGGCAGGGCGATAACGGTTGATACCGCTGCCTTGATTTGGCATTGGCTCAGCGCGATTAAACTGCATGAATCCAGCAGCGACTCGCCGCAATATCAACAGTTGGACAAAATCGTCGAGCTGACCGGTGATATGAAGCTGGCAGCTGCCGAAGAGCAGCTAAGGCTCTATCTGTTTGAAAATCACTCCTGCACGCGCGGTCGGATGGCCGCGGCGGCAATATGTCTGCATAAAAACCAATTGCACAGAGCAATCGAGGAACTCAATTCTGTTTATATGCGTCAGCCGAATAATACGCTGGCTCTTTATGTTCTTGGCCACTGCTATGAACGACTCGGCAAAGAATCGCAGGCAATTGAGTTCTATCAGGACTGTCTGAAATTCAAGAACTATCTGCTGCTGCCACGCCAGCGGCTGGCAGCGATATATTTCAAGAAGGGACAACTCGAAAAGGCCATAGAGGAACACGAGCTGTTAAAAGAGGAATACCCTAACGATATATCAACGCTTTTGCTGCTTGGGTATTTGTATATTGCGAATAAACAGTACACCAAGGCTATCGAAACCTTTAATACGGCGATTTTGATACATCCGGATAATTTTCACAGCGACGAGGATATAGACCAGCTCATTGCCGCCGGCCAGGTTAACGAAGCCCTGGAACGGCTTGAGAACTTGCTCCAGGACCAGCCGGACAGGGCGGATTTGCTTGTAAAATACGCCGATATCTTGAATATGACCAGTGCCGACACCGACGCTGCCTCGCAATATGAGCAGGCACTTCGTATTTGTCCGGATTTCCTCGAGGCCACTATAAAGCTCGGCACACAATACCTGAAAATGAATCAAAATCGCCTTGCCGCTCAGCAATTCAACAATGCCATCGAGATAAACGACCAGGTTGTCGACGCATATATTGGGCTGACTGTCAGCCAAAAACTGGAAGGCAACACCTCGGGCGCCCTGGCGACATTGTCATTGGCGGCGGCGATTCAGCCAAACACCTCTTTACTGTTCGCAGAAACAGCAAATCTGCATTTTCAGGCAGGTTTAGTAGACAATATCTGCTCTCAAGTCGTCGATGACCCCAAAGCGTTGCTCGAATCGGTTATTTCGGCCCATCAGAACCAAATTGCCGCCCAACCACAAAACCCTGACATCCATTACAGATTAGGTATCTTAATGATGGGCACCGAACGAATGAGCCAGGCTATTGAGTTCTTTGAGAAGGCCCTGGAAATTAATCCGACTCATAACAGGGCCAGAAGCAAACTGGCAATTTGTCTATTCCTGACCGACCGCAAAGAAGCAGCCCTTGAACAGCTTACTACCCCGGATCCTTTGGATTCGGATACACTTCAACTGCACTATCAAACAGCCTTGTTATACTGCGACAGAGTCAAATTCGCATCGTCACTGATCAATCTTGAACGTCACCTGGAAACTAACTTTGCCAGTTCAGAAGCAACCGTTAACATTTCGATTGTTCTTCAAAATCTGGGGTTGTTAGACAGGGCCGCTGCAATGTGGGAAAACCTTGCCGAGACAGCAAATCAGGCCCTGAATGCAAGCCCGCCGTTTTCGCAAGAGGAATTTTAGTCATAAAAAAACTCACAAAGCCGCAAATCACAGAATGTGTCTATTTAGCTCAAAACCAACTTGAATGAAACATAACATATATTATCGGCGGTTTATCCAGGATTCGCGGCTCGTGATTAGATATATGCTTTGGCGGGGAAACAGTGCGAATCAGTCAGTTTGAGTTTTTCTATTTTTTGTATTTTTCTTGATATTCTTCTGTGGACATAAATTCGCCGCAAGAACAGGCGCCGCTCGTTTCTGGCTGCATAAACAGGTTACGAGCCACGGCGTTATCATCATTTGCCTCTTGTGGTAACAAATGTATGATGCTGGGCGGAAACCTGAAACACCTTCCGCGTTCATTCAGGTTTCTTTCCTCATTGAATGGGATCCAAAATATACAGTCCGTGCAATTACCGATGCTTAAATATTTTTCAGTCATTGCTGAACGCCCCTTTCCAGCTTTTTAAGCCTTTTTTTCTAATTTTTATATCCTTAATTGATATTCTTCTATGCTTGCGCAATAATCTGCACAGACACAGGCAACAGTTAACTGGGTAATTGGTTGGACATATTCGTCGTGCCCCGCCGCTTTAATCATTGGAGGAAACCTTCGGCATCTTCCAATGGATTCGCTTCCTACATTTTTTGCCCAATGAATACAAGTACCACAATCCTGATTCCTATAATCCTGAGTTTCGCGGGCCATTAGATATTACCCCTTTCCAGCTTTTTAAGCCTTTTTGATATTTTTGTTTGTCTTGATTTTTATACTGGGATATATACATCCAATTTGATACGATTCCCCTGTTTGTTCTCACCGGCACGATATACTACAATATCATTCTCGGTCCCATTAATGTCAAAGTCAAATTCCGCCTGTATCACATTGTTGCCCGATTTTCCTTTGCAGCCTTTGCAGCTTTCTTGAACTGCCTTAATTGTTTTTGAAATTACTGTTTCCAAATTCATTGACATAATCGATTCTCCTAAATAATTCTATTTTTTAAAGTATGTTCAATTTTAAAGGTTAAGCGGTTTGTAAGTAGCGCTAAAAGGCATTTCCCTGCGGCTCGCGCAGGGCCATAGGCTTGCCTAATATTTCATAATACAGAATGGCCTTGCGCAATGTGTTGGTGCTCTCAAACTCAAGAGACAGCGGTGCTGTCAGCGGAGAAACCGGCTTGCGCATCTTTGCGGGCAGGCCAATATGCGGCCCTACCGGCAGACCGGCGGGTTTACCGAGAATGAGTTCGGGTGTTTCGAGCTCAGGAAGCCCGGCGGAAACCCGAGCGATGGCCTGCTGGACTTTAGTCTCAGTACCGTAACTCTCGACAGCCGGCATGGTTTTGATTGGTCGCGGCTGAAGACGCCGAGGTTGCGGACGCATCGGGTGTTTAGGCGGCTGTTGCTGTTCTTTTTGTTGCTCAGATTTCGCTGCTCTTGACTTTAGAATACCGCCAACAATCCAGAAAACAGCCAGAAGCACCAAAACCAGCATCTGCTGCCAGGGACTGTCGTTGCCGTTTCGAGCGGCAAGAACTATTTGTGTTAAAGAATCAACCATATTAATCCACAGCACTACCTATAAATCTCTATTCTTCCTTTTTGGGCTTTGCTATCGACTGTCGCATTGACGTATCGGCATTTATATTCTTCATCCGATAGTAATCCATAACACCAAGATGGCCTTTCGTAAAGGCCTCAGCCATAGCCAGCGGCACCTTTGACTCGTTCTCTACCACCAGGGCCCGCATCTCCTGTTCACGGGCGACGGCCATTGCCCTGCGCTTCTCGGCTTCTGCTTTGGCACGGCGCATGTCAGCTTCGGCCTGGGCGGCCTGGAGCTGTGCGCCGATATTTTCACCGACATCAACGTCGGCAATATCAATAGACAGAATCTCATACGCGGTTCCGGCGTCAAGCCCCTTAGCTAAAACCGATTTGGAAATCTCATCGGGATTCTCCAATACGCTTTTGTAGGTTATGGCACTGCCGATAGTGGTAACGATTCCTTCGCCGACGCGGGCGATGATAGTCTCTTCGGTGGCCCCCCCTATCAGCCTCTGGATATTAGCACGAACGGTCACACGTGCCTTTGCCTTCAACTGGATGCCGTCCTGGGCAACAGCATCGATGGTCCCTCTGCTCTTTTCAGGGTCGGGGCAGTCAATGACCTTAGGGTGAACGCTTGTCTGGACCGCTTCACGAATGTCACGCCCCGCCAGGTCTATTGCGGTGGCGGTTTTGAAAGTAAGCTCTATATTGGCCCTGTTGGCCGCAATCAAGGCACGCACGACATTGGGGACGTTCCCCCCCGCCAGATAATGGCTTTCCAGGTCACGGGTGGTCAGGGCAAGGCCCGCCTGGATAGCGGTTATCTTGCTGATTACTATGGTTCTGGTATCGACCCTTCTCAGCCACATTCCTATAAGCTCTGAAAACTTGATATCAGCACGGGAGAGCTTGGCCTGCAGCCATAACCGGAAAAACTTCGCAAACAGCAAAACAAATACTAACGCTAAAACACCAACTATAACTAAAAATGCTGTAAAGATGACCTGCTGGGGATTGCCAACAGCGGCAATAATATTTTCCAGGCTACTCATTTTTCTACCCTTTCATTAACTTTTTTCTATTACGCGAACAGTCACTTGAGTGCTTTCGACATCAATGACCACGATTTTTTTATCCTTGTCAACGTAACCGCCTTCGGCTACGCATTCGACCCTGTGACCTTCAAAATCACACATACCAACCGGACGCAGCGGACTAATTACTGTACCTGTGTCTCCGAGCAGGTCTTTTAGCTCGCCTGTGTCAGGTATAGCGTCACCGGCTGGACGCTGCGGGGGCGTGAGAGTGACGCTTTTGCCGAATTTCGTTTTCGGGAACATCCTGTAGGCAATTATCAGAACCGATGGTATCATTACAATCGCAACGCCTATTCCTATTATTCCGACCATGGTACTGTGCTGGAAAAAAATCATAAGACCGCCAATCAGACAGGCCATCGAACAGATACTTATCAGGCCGCCACTTGGTATAAATATCTCAGCTATTATCAAAGCCCCCGATGCAAGGTACAGAAAAACAGCAAAAACAAGCCACCAATTCATCAGATTCACTCCTGTGATTGTCTGTCAGCTTTTTTCACGATAACCCTGTTACCGTGAATTTCTATTATCACAATGCTGGTGCCTTTGTCAAGGAACTCGGCTCCAGCTACGACATCAACTATCGAATTATCGAACCTGGCTTTTCCAGCGGGCCTCAGTGCCGAGGTGACCTCACCGACGTCACCGATATTTACGCCCACAACTCCGCTCTCGGGCGGAGCGGTCATACTGACCTCTACCTCTGTGCCTAATTTGGCATGGGCCGGGACAAGTGTAAGCCCACTGAGAAATTGCAATTTGGGCAGGTATTTTGTCAGCAGCCAGGCTAAAATGGCAAACCATGCAAATCCAAGCGTCAGCCCCAGCACACCGTTCGTAAATATCTGCCAGTCGAAGTCCGTTTCGGGCCAGGGTATCTTGTCCGGCGGATTTTTGATGAGCATACCGAACAGACCGGCCAATATACACCCTATTCCCAGGATACCGGCAACACCGAAGCCCGGCAGTACGAAAATCTCTATCATCAGTAAAAGCAGGCCCACAACAAACAATGCGACTTCGACCCAGTTGGCCAATCCGACCAGATACTTACTGCCGATGATAATAGTAAAACATATAACCGCAACCAGGCCGGGCAGACCGATACCAGGTGTGTTAAGTTCGATGTAAACTCCCAAAAGGGCCACCATAACAAGTACACTCATCGCTGCCGGCGAATTTATCCAGCGAACCATCTCTTCGGACCACATTGTCTCAAGCACCATCGGCTCACCGGCAAATGTCACACCATCCCGTTCGGCAAGAAAATCCAGGGCCCCTGCCCTGTCCTCTACCACTGCCCTCGCTACGCCATATTCAAAAGCCTGTGAGGCCGTCAGGGTCAATAACTCATCATCTTTGACGATAAGTTCTTTGTTCTCCATGTCGTAGGCATTCGGGTCTTTGGGTGGCTTGTCGGTTTCAAAAAATTCATACTGGTCGGTTTGCAGATTTTTCACCCTGTAAACTTCTATCTGCATGCTGACCATAGCTTTAAGCAGGGCCTGGGGATAACCATTAGCTTCGGCGGCGCGGTCAAAAGCGGCACGAACAAAGCTTTCGGCCTTTTCACGTTCTACGCCCTCGAGTTTGGCACCTATCTGGATCGGCGCACAATCTCCTATGGTGGTATTCTCAAGCATTATTATATCCTGGCAGGAGACACTTATCATCGCACCGGCCGATATCGCTTCAGTAGTAACATAAGCTACCGTATGAATCTTTTTACCTATGTCGAGGATGAAATATTTGGCTATGTCATCACCTGATTTGAGAAGACCGCCGTACGTGCTAATCTCATAGATAAGATATTCGGCACCGGCATCAATCGCGATTTTGGTCCGGCGTTGGATGGATTTATACAGGCCGTCATCAATCATATCTTTGCAGGGAATTATCGCTGCCTTGACGGCGGGTAAATCCAGGCTGGGGGCGTTTGGCTCAGCCGATAGCGCCGGCGAAAAGGACAACAACAAAACAATCAGAATTATCCGAATCGGATTACTCATAATGTCGATTTTACCCCCCTTGTGTCAAATTAACAATATAATAAAATCGTCAATCGGATGAAATTTTTGGCTCAACTCCATCCGGTTGCAGCCAGCCTGTCACCGCTTGGGCTATAATATCATTTTTCTCCTGCCAGCGCCTCTGCTATATTCAGGGCATGGTCCTTTATTTTCCTGTAAGAAGTCAGCATGTCCGTGAAAATCAGGCTCTTCAATGCTGAGGTATTTCCTGTACTTACACGATCAAGATGTTTGGCTCTGGAATCTTTTATAAGGTGAGTTATGGCGTCTCCACGGGTATGAGCCTTGGTAAGGATATCGACATTGTCTTCTTTGACACTTTCGGTAATCAACTCGATATAGGCTGCGACATGGTTATGGATGTTAAGAATTTCGTCCCTCGCTGCTTCGTTCATATTCAGATTTGATTTTCGCATCTTCAGGTTAAGCTTAAGAATGTTGGTAATATAATCGCTTATGGATTCGTATTCGTCGGCCATTCTAAGCTGAATTCGTCCCTTGTTCACAATATCATGAGGTACGCTTCCGGAAAGCAGACTGCTCAGGAATTCCACTATTTCCTTTTGCACCAGGTCCAGTTTCTGCTCACGCTGAAAGATTTTTCCCTCTGACCGTTCGTCTGGTCTATTTTCTACCATAATCTGCTTTAGGCGATTGAGCATTTTCCGCACACTTTCACCCATATGCAGAATCCCGTTTTTAGATTGCTGAATACTTATTGCCGGAGTATCTAACATTCTGACATCAAGGAACTTAAGATGGATGACTTCTTTATGAGCTTTTTCCGGCACAAGGCGGCAAAGTAATTTACTCAAAAGCCCCATAAACGGCAAAAATGCTGCCACAAGGATAATGTTAAAGCCGGTATGGGTAGCCGCAATAGCCACCTCTATATTGTGCGGATTCTTTGCCACGCCATCGACAACAACTTCAGCCGCCGGTGCATATCCTGTAAAGTGTTCAATGCCTATTTCAACAAAGTGGGTGTACATCGAGAAAAACGGAATCATGCACGATACCGCTATAACTTTTATGAGTATATGAGCGTAGGCCGCCCGCCTTGCGTTTGTCGACGTTCCCAGCGAAGCCAAAAATGCCGTAATAGTTGTACCGATGTTTTCGCCAAGCACAAGAGCTGCCGCCGTGGGATAATCAATAACACCGGTGGAAGCCAGGCTAATGGTAATGCCGATGGTTGCTGATGAGGATTGGACGATAGCGGTCAAAATGGCTCCTGCCAAACAACATTTTATAACGCCCAATATGCTGGTGGGCGAAAATCTGGAGAACCAGGCTTCAAATTCCGGCAGCTCTTTTAATGGTGCAAAGCCATTTTTCATTAATTCCAGGCCGAAAAATATCATCCCAAGACCAAGAACCAACATCGCAGTAAAGCGAACACTGTCACGCTTTGAAAACAGGAAGAAAAACGCTGAAGCCCCAATTATCGATAGTCCATATTTGCCGATTTTAAGCGCCAGAATCCACGCCGTAATAGTTGTGCCGATATCAGCACCAAGGATAACGCCTATCGCCTGCATAAGATTCATCAGGCCTGCATTGACCATCCCAACCACCATCACAGTTGTTACCGAACTCGATTGAATCATTGAGGTCACAAAAATACCCACGCAGCACGCGATAAGGCGGTTATTGGTTACGGCGTTTATGAGTTTGCGCATCCTGTCACCGGCGATAGCCTGCATCCCTTCCGACATATTCTTCATGCCCAAAAGAAATATCCCCAATCCGCCAGCGACACTAAATATCATTTTGGCAATCGAACCTACATCCATGACTCAGTTCCTACTTTAACTAACTCAAAACCAAAAATTTATGCCCCTATGCCTTAGGTATTAGGTACTCAAAACTAATCACTCAAAACTAATTACCCCCCTGCCGTCAAGCCAAACTGTTTAAGACTTCTACCCCCTGTTGAATTTTATTGTCACTGGTGGCGTAACTTATTCTAAAGTGTGTGTCTTTTTCACTGAACACATTGCCGGGTATAATAAGCACATTGTTGTCAATTGCCTTTTTGACAAATTCAGTCGCCGAACCAACAGGTGACTTTACGAAAGCATAAAACGCTCCACCAGGCTTGATAAGTTCAAATTTGTCCTTCAGGCCGTCATATATAAGGTCTCTTTTTTTTCTGTACGCCTCAACAAAATCGCTGATGTCATAATCCAGGGCCGCGACTGCCGCTTTTTGAAAAGGTGTTGGAGCACAGACAAAGGTATATTGCTGTATCTTGGTCATCGCCTCAATCACGTTCTTCAGCGACTGGTCTGCTGCTGCAAAACCGAGCCGCCAGCCGGTCATCGCGTAAGCCTTGCCAAAACCTTTTAGAAGAAGCGTTTTGTCATAATAATTGGCTATGCTTGGACAGGCCCCGTCGTAACAGAACTTCTCGTATATTTCATCGCTCATAACAACTATGTCTTTTTCAGCCGCGATTTCTGCGATTTGCTTTATCTGTTCCTCGGAATAAACCATGCCGGTCGGATTACTGGGCGAATTGAGTATAATCAGTTTGGTCTTTTCGGTTATGCTCTCGGCGATTTTCTCGACAGGCAGACCGAAATCGGGATAGCTGTCGACAAAGACGCACCGCCCGCCCAGCAGATTGATTACGTGTTTGTATATCACAAAATAAGGGTCCGGGATAATTACCTCGTCACCGGGGTCGATAATCGCCATAAAAGCCAACAGCAGCCCCCCACTGACACCACTGGTGACAAGTACACTCGGATTTGGCCATCCAACTTGTTTTTTTACCTTATCGGTGATTTTTTCCAGCAGCAATGAATCTCCGGCTGTCTGTGAATACTTGTTCTGCCCTGCCTTGATAGCATTTATCGCTTCGACTTTTAATGGTTCGGGCACATCAAAATCAGGTTGACCTATCGAAAAATTAATCGGGTCCTTCAGTGATGCCGCCAGCGCAAAGACCTTTCTGATGCCGCTGGCGTCAATAAGACCTGTTCTGTCAGCAAGAATCTTTTTCATAAGAAGTTTGCCTGAATTTTTGCAGGATTAATGCCAAACTCTGATGCGCACAGAATAAGCCGCAATTTGGGCATGTCTCTGGTTGTCCAAAAAGCGGCGTTCTGAGGGTATTCACAGCTTCTAACTTTCTCCTTTTTCGCCCTCTTCGGCCTCTGAGGTTTCGGCAGCAACTTCCTCGGTTGGGACCTCCTTTGCCTTCTTCGCGGTGTGGACCTTGCGGTTGGCGACTTTGGGCAGTCCGAACACAGACTGGTCCTGCGACCATAACTCTTCGTCTTTTAGTCTTTCTATACGCTCAGCTCGAGTCAAAACATTTCTGTGTCTGCTCAAAGCACCCTTAATCTTCAATGAACGGTCAATAGACATCAATAACTCCCAAAAAAATCATTTAATCATTAAATCTCATCCCATAAGCATCTTGAAAAGGCTTTGTACCAAAGGACCTGTATCCCGGTGGTGGTTTATAATTAACACCGACCTTGGTTATTTTTTGTTTTGCCAGGTAGCCATCGGTCCCTGCCCTTTCGGGATTTTCATATTTTTCACTGGTTACCAGATAATACACACCGCCAATTTCCCTTATTTCCGCTTGTATGCCGAATCGGGCATAATATTCTTTCACCGGCTCCAAATCTCTTCTGACATCCAGAGTTTGTATAACAATCCGATTACTTGCGCCGGATTTAACCGGCTCGGCTTTTTTCACAGCCGCTTCAACTTTTTTAGGCGTATCTGTTGTTTTCACACTCAGCGCCGCCGGTGCCGCCCGGTCAAACAGGTTTTCTGGCACCTCTGCGACCGCCTCGGCTGTTTTTTGCCCGCTTAGGTTCTGACCGACCCGAAAAAACACCAAAAACAATAGCACAAGACACAAAAGCAACGCAATTACAAGCTGGTACGGCATCGACACCTCAACCCTGCCGGCATTGAACTGCACAATTCTCGGCTTTGTGGGCCATCTGCCAAGACCTTCAATAGCCCCGGAAGTTGATGGTGTTGCCCCTGCCTCGTCCTTGGGCGATTGCTGCAACCTCTTGTCAGAACTATACTTAGCCCTGGCCTTGCTGATCACTTCATAGAGACCGGCTTTTTTACGGTTACGTGCCATACCTAAATCAGCCTAATTTGCTATTGGGTATCGGGCAATTATCAAACCCGATACGTCAATCCATCCTAAGCAACGAGCTAATAAGCAATAACATATTATGCTTCTTAATACAATATTTCAATTTTAATTTCAACTATAAACCTGCAACTTTGAATTAAATTTCACTTGACAAAATAGCGCCGGTCAACTATCAAGGCTGGTTTGAAATTGACCTAACTTTCTCGGTAGTAGCAAATAAAGCGATTAATTTTGGCTTTAGTCCCATAGCCATACGGAGTATTTGATAATGTTACCAGCGAAAAAAACCAGTAAAACCAGAACACGTACCCGCCGCAGTCATCATCGCCTAAAGGCCGCAAACTATTCGGTCTGCAAGCGATGCGGCCATGCTAAACTACCACACGCAGCATGCCAAAACTGCGGGTATCTCAACCCAAAAATAACCCTGAAGCTCGGCAAAGAAGAGAGCAGCTAAAAACCATGCAAATTGCAATTGATGCGATGGGAGGCGACAACGCACCGGATGCGATTGTTTCAGGAGCCGTAGAAGCGATTGACCTGCTCGATAAAGATGACCAGATTATACTCGTCGGCCCGAAACAAACTGTAGAGGCGCAACTGGCTTCTTCGAAGGTGCGACAAGGCCGGATTACTGTTGCCGACGCCCCTGAAATTATCGGTATGGACGAGCCGCCAATAGAAACTCTGCGAAAAAAGCCTAAAAGCTCTATCGCAATCCTGGCCAAGCTCGCCAAAAGAGGACAGGCCGATGCGGTTATTTCCGCCGGCAACACCGGCGCCTGTGTTGCTGCTTTCCAGATGAGGATGAGAAATCTGCCGGGGGTAAATCGACCCGGAATAGCGGTGGTGTTTCCCACTTTTGAAGGGCTTGTGACAATATGCGATGTCGGGGCCAATATCGCCTGCAAGCCGGTAAATCTCTACCAATATGCGGTGATGTCCAGTATGTATTCAAAACATCTGCTCGGCATTAAAAAACCGAGAGTCGGTCTTATGAGTATCGGCCAGGAAGATGCAAAGGGCAATGAGATTGTTAAGAAAGCACGCGATTTAATCAAATCCGATGCGAATATAAATTTCATCGGCAATATCGAAGGAAGAGACATCTTCAATGGTGTCTGTGATGTTGCGGTCTGTGAAGGTTTTGTTGGAAATGTAATCTTAAAACTTACCGAAGGTTTAGTCGACGGATTGTTTAAGGCGATAAAACATGAACTTATGCATGAGAAAATGCTGCTTGCCTTAAGATTTAAGTCCGTAATGAAAAGAATCTACAAGAAGTATGACTACAACGAATATGGCGGTGCCCCCCTGCTGGGTGTTAATGGAACCGCCCTGATATGTCACGGGGCCAGCGAAAGCAGAACAATCAAAAACGTCATACTGGCCGCTAAAAAATATTACACGGAAAAAATAAACGAAAAAATCATCGAATATCTGTCAAACACTTCGGTAGGAACTACTGATGAACAAACTGGTTAAGGAACCTTCACATCCCTGGCGTGCGGTTATAACAGGTTGCGGCTCATTTGCTCCGGCAAAAAAACTGACAAATGCCAACCTGGCAAAAATGGTCAACACCTCAGATGAATGGATTACAACCCGAACAGGCATAAAAAACCGCCATGTTGCCGCCAGTGATGAAACCACCGCTTTTTTAGCTACCGAAGCGGCCAAAAGGGCTTTAGCCGATGCAAACCTTGATGTTGCCGACCTCGAACTTATCATCGTGGCAACTATCACCCCCGAAATGGTCTTCCCTTCGACAGCTTCTTTTGTGCAGCGAAATCTCGGTGCAAAAAAGGCGTGGGTCTTTGACCTGGCCGCCGCCTGCAGCGGTTTTGTTTATGGGCTGTCGATTATACAGCAGTTTCTGGAAAGCGGCCGATGCAATAACGCTCTTGTAATAGGTGCAGAGACACTGACCAAGATTACCGACTGGACAGACCGCACAAGCTGTATCCTTTTCGGTGACGGCGCCGGAGCAATGGTACTCGAACGAAAAAACTGCCGGAAAGGAATCATGTACAGCATTATGGCCTCGGACGGAGACTGCTGGGAGGCCCTCAACTGCCAGGCATACGGCTCACGCTATCCGGCGGACAAAAAACTCGCCGACCCCAAAAAGATATATATGCAAATAAATGGCAGAGAAGTATATCAGCAGGCCGTACGCAGGATAGTTGAAACCGTCACCAATTGCCTGGACCATTGCGGCTTGATCCTCGACGATATTTCGATGCTTATTTCGCATCAGATGAACGCAAGGATTATTGAGTCCGCGGCAAAACGCCTCAAACTCCCCAGCGAAAAAGTATTTATAAATATCGCTGAATACGGTAATACATCCGCGGCCTCGGTGCCGATAGCTTTCAATGAGTGCTTCAAAAACGGCAAAATCAAAGAAGGTGACATCGTTGTTCTGGTGGCCTTCGGAGCGGGCCTTACCTGGGGAGCTAATGTGATACAGTTTTAATACTCTGAAAAACAGTCGGTCACATTATATAAGATTTATTGTAGCATCTACGTAAAATATCAAGGACAGCCAAGAAGCATGAAAGAAGCTTTTATATTTCCGGGCCAAGGCGCCCAGGTAGTGGGGATGGCAGCGGAAATCGCCGAATCATTTCCTGTCGCAGAAAAGATTTTCGAAAAGGCTAATGACATCGTCGGATTTGATTTGCGCAAAATCTGTTTCGAAGGCCCCGCTGAAAAATTAAACACTACAACTATCTCACAACCAGCCATTTTCGCGACCTCAGCCGCCATATTGGAGGTCCTGAAGAATGACCCAGCGGCCTGTGAAATCAAGCCGGATGTTACAGCAGGTCTTAGTCTTGGAGAATATACCGCCCTCTATGCCGCAGGGGTAATCAGTTTCGAGGATGCGCTTGTGCTCGTTACAAAACGAGGTCAGGCAATGCAGGCCGCCGCCGACGCAACAGAAGGCTCGATGGTTTGCATAATCGGCCTTGACGAAGAGAAAGTCCGCCGGCTCTGCGACGAAGCAGCCGAAGGCCAAATTCTAACAGAGGTTAATTTTAACTGTCCAGGCCAGATTGTGATAAGCGGCAGCAAACCCGCATGCCGGCGCGCAGAAAAATTAGCGACAAAATTCGGGGCCATCAAAGCTGTGCCCCTGGCAGTTGCCGGCGCCTTTCATACCGATATGATGTCCAACGCCGCAGAGGCACTGAAAAAAGCCATCGAAGAAACCAAAATTTCAGACCCCTCTGATGTCAAAATTATCGCCAATATCAACGCCGATTATTACAAAAGCGGCGAAGAAATTGCGCAAGGTCTGGTAAAGCAGTTGACTTGCCCGATTCTTTGGCAAAAATGTATGGAGAAACTACTTGTAGATGGTATTGAAGATTTTTACGAGATCGGTCCGGGAAAAGTCCTGACAGGCCTTATGCGCAGAATCAACAGAAAAACAAAAGTAATAAACATAAGCAGTTTGAATGCTGTCCAGAAATTATTGAAGGGCTAAATTTTATTTGGAGATAACAGAAATGTCAGAAAAAAGATTGGCTGTTGTAACCGGAGCCGCCCGAGGAATAGGCAGGGCCGTTGTTCTTGAATTACTAAAACAGGGTCGCGAAGTTGTCGGCCTTGATATAAATGCCGAACAGCTCACCGAACTCGAGAATGTTGTCAAAGAAGCGGGCTTTAGCTGTCAAACGCACTGTATAGACATAACCGATACCGAGAAATTCGCCGAATTGCTCGCGTCGCTGGCTTCCGAACACGGAGGTATTGGAATACTGGTAAACAATGCCGGCATCACGCGTGATGGACTTATTCTGCGAATGAGCGATGAGGATTTTGACAAGGTTATCGAAGTAAATCTTCGGGCCGCTTTTGTAGCGACCCGAACCGCGGCCAGGTCAATGGTTCGCAACAAATTCGGCCGTATTATCAATCTAAGTTCGGTTTCCGGAGTGATGGGAAATGCAGGCCAGGCCAATTATTCTGCCAGTAAAGCCGGACTCATCGGCCTGACTAAAACAGTCGCCCGCGAGCTTGCCTCGAAAAAAATTACCGTAAATGCAATCGCTCCCGGTTTTATCGCTACGGATATGACCGACAAACTGCCGCAACTCGTTAAAGACGCTGCCGTAAAGCTGATACCACTGCGAAGAATGGGTACGGCCGACGATATTGCCAAGGCGATAGCATTCCTTGCAAGTGATGACGCCAGCTACATCACCGGACAGGTCCTATGTGTCGACGGCGGGATGGCAATGTAAAAAAAATGACCATGAGGTGCATAAAATAAATCCTATGAATCGACGCAGGTTTCTAAAGACAATCAGCGCAGGTACCGCATTGCTGGCTTTACCGAAATGGCTAAATGCCAAAGATGTATCAGCAAATCGGCCTAATATTCTTTTCTGCATCTCGGATGACCAATCCTGGCAGCACGCCGGCGACCCGGACTTTCTGGCGGCTAATAACGGTATATACGGTGAAATAGATAACCTGCCTACAAAGTTGCACATGATACTGCACAGAAATACCCCCGAAGCTGCCAGGCTTTTCAGGTTGGCCTTTACCAAAAGGCCCGGCGAGGAATTATACGACGTCCGAAAAGACCCGTATCAAATGCGAAACCTTGCGCAAGACCCTGACTATACTCAAGTTAAGAAAAAACTACTAAAACAGCTCGAGCAATATTTACGCGATACTAAAGACCCTCGTATGGAAGGAAAGTCTCCATGGGACAATTACCCGTGGTACCAGGGAGGAAAACCGAGAAAATATACGAAATAGCCGCTTTTAGACGATATAAAAAAAAGAAAAAAATGTTTGTAGAAAAGCAATTTGGTCGGTATATTACCTGCCTGAACGGAATTGATTGCTATTTGACTTAAGGAGAAAAACAAGTGGGTGCAGACGAAATTGATGTTAAGGTGATTGAAGAAAAAGTAATTGATATTATAAGTGAGCAAATGGGCGCGGATAAATCAGAGATAACCCGCGAGACTTCGTTTATTAACGACCTTAATGCTGATTCACTGGATACGGTTGAGCTGGTCATGGAATTTGAAGACGAGTTTGACACAAGCATCCCGGACGAAGAAGCCGAAAAGATCCAGACCGTCGGTGCTGCAATTGACTACATTGCCAAAGTCCTAAAGACAAAAAGCCAGGAATAGCGAACAAATTTGATATGAATAGACCACGAGTAGTTATTACTGGCCTTGGCTGTGTTACCGCTTTAGCTCATTCCGCCACCGAACTTTTTGATGCGCTCTGTAACGGCAAAAGTGGCATTTCGGCCATAGAGTCCTTCGATGTCACCGAATTCCCCGTAAGGTTCGGCGGTGAGATAAAGAACTTCGACGTAACAAAATACATCGACCAGCGCGAAAGCAAACGAATGGACCGCTTTGCGCAGTTTGCGTTGGTGGCGGCGATTCAGGCGGTTGAAGACAGCGGATTGGATTTTTCGAAAGAAGATTGCTTTCGTGTAGGCGCGATAACGGGTACCGGTATAGGCGGCCTCAAGGAAATCGAAGATCAGAATCTGAGAATGCTCCAAAAAGGCCCAAGAAGAATTTCACCCTTCTGTGTTCCCCGGCTTATGGCCAATGCGGCCAGCGGCAACATCGCCATCAACTACGGCCTCAAGGGCCCTAACTTCAGTATCACCAGCGCCTGTGCGTCTGGAAGTCACGCTATGGGTGAAGCATTCTGCAATATCATAGCCGGACGAAGTGATATTATTATTACCGGCGGCTCCGAGGCGGCACTTACACCTTTAGGACTGGCTTCATTCTGTGCCGCGAGGTCACTTAGTACACGAAACGACGATTGTCAGGCTGCTTCAAGGCCGTTCGATAAGGACAGGGACGGCTTTGTCCTTTCGGAAGGCGCGGCAATTCTTGTTTTCGAGGAATACCAACACGCCAAAAAACGTGGTGCCAAAATATACGCTGAGGTTCTCGGTTACGGAGCGACCGACGATGGTTATCATATCACCGCCCCACTGCCCGACGGTGCGGGAGCTGCTAAGGCAATGGAACTGGCCCTGGCTGACGCGGGTATCGAAAAAGAAAAAGTTGACTATATTAACGCGCACGGAACAGGCACCGAATTAAATGACCTGGCCGAAAGCGCCGCCATCAAAAAAGTTTTTGGCGACCATGTCTACAAGTTGGCCATTAGCTCCACAAAGAGTTGCCTGGGCCACCTGCTTGGAGCTGCCGGTGCTGTAGAGATTCTTGCCTGCTGCAAAACCATCAGCGATTCAGTTATCCCCCCTACTATTAACCTCCAGAACCCCGACCCCCGTTGCGACCTCAAAATAGACTATGTGCCGCTCCATGCCCGCCAGGCAAAAGTCAATATTACCTTGAGCAATTCTCTGGGCTTCGGTGGTCACAACGCCTGCATCATCCTGAGAAAGATTTAGCACCAGACGACCGGTTTTTATTGCCAAAAAGATATCCGGTAGTTTATACTGCTGATAAATATACTTAGAATAAGCCATTCATTGTTCTGACTTGTATTTTTCAAACTAAAAACGAAAGGAAGAATCCAAATGGCAGATCAGGAGCAATTCCACAACATCGGGCCGCACGATACCCCAAGCCAAAACATAAACCTTCGTCCTGAAATTGAAAAATCATCTGTCAAATTACCTGTGGGTCTGCAAGCCGGAATCAGCCTTGCCGTGGCAAGTCTTGTATTGGGGCTGGTATCCCTGCCTCTGTCGCTGTTTGTAATCGGAGCAGGCACCGGCCTGATCGGTTTGATTTTGGCCGTTATTCACCTTAGTAAAAGGTTGCCTCTGAAGGCAACAGCGACATGGGGCCTTGTACTTTCTGCGATGGGCTTAATAGCGTCAGCAGGATTTGGAGGATTTTATGGGTTTAACATTTACAAAGGCTATTCAACGATGCAGGGGTTGGCAGATGCTCAATTCGAAGAATACATCGGCACTCCCGTACCTGACCTGACATTAACAGACCTTGAGGGAAATGAAATTATATTATCCGGCCTTAAGGGCAAGCCAATTATATTGGATTTCTGGGCAACGTGGTGTCCGCCATGCAAAAAAGAAATTCCGCATTTTATCGAACTGCGTAAAACAATAAAACCAGAAGAACTGGCTATAATCGGCATTTCCACTGAACCTGCCGAGATACTTAAACCCTTTGCTGAAAAAAATAATATCAACTATACATTAGTCTCTATGCCCGATGACGAACTGCCTGAGCCTTTCAACAACATCACATCCATCCCGACCACATTTTTTATCGATGACCAGGGAGTGATTCAGAATGTCCTCACCGGTTACCACTCCTTTGAAGAACTTAAAGACAACGCCCTCGGTAAGACAAAAAAGCTGCTTGGGTCGGAATCGAATATAGCCGGTGACAGCTAAATCAAAATATCGGATAAAGAGCAAACAAATCTTAGTTAGGTTGAGTCAATCTTGAGATGAACATATTCTGGGCCTGTGTGCTTTTAGTTGGGGGACTGGTTGTGCTGTGGAAGTCGGCAGACCTGCTGGTCGATGGCGCCGTTGGATTAGCCAGGCAGCTTGGTATCAGTCCGCTTGTCATCGGCCTGACGGTCGTGGCTATGGGCACTTCTGCGCCGGAGGTAGCTGCCAGTATTGCGGCAGCGGTTAGAAATGCAGGCGACGTTGCTATCGGTAATGTGTTCGGCTCCAACATCGCCAACTTAGCCCTTGTCGGCGGATTGAGCGCCATTATCTGCCCCATTCATATTAAGTTGCGAATGCTCAGGCGTGAGATACCGGTAATGCTGCTGGTGGCACTGCTGCTGTGGCCGGTTCTGCAAAACCTGTATTTGTCACGCGCCGAAGGCATTGGGCTGCTGACTGTTTTCGCAGCATTGATACTGCTGACGGTATATCTGGCAAAAAAGGATTCCAGGAACCAATCGGCGCCAGAGCAGAAGGCTGATGCCCTTGCAAGGCCGTTAAAAGTTTGCGTTGTCTTTGTCGTTCTCGGATTAGCCGGGCTTACTATTGGGGCCGATATGACCGTGCGAGGAGGCGTATTCATCGGCCGGCGAATAGGCCTGAGCAATGCCGTTATCGGTTTGACCATCATCGCAATCGGAACATCCCTGCCCGAACTTGTAACCTGCGTAGTAGCGGCGTTCAAGGGACACAATGACATCTCCATCGGCAATCTCGTAGGTTCCAACGTCTTTAATACGCTTCTTGTTACAGGAACCGCAGGCCTGATTCGACCCTTTGCATTGGCACAGAGGCTGGCAGGCCTCGATTACTGGATTATGATTATCGTCAGCGCCGCCTTTATCGTGATGGCAATGATTGGCAGGCGAATAAGTCGAATAGACGGTGTAGTACTGCTCTGTGGATACGTTGCTTATATGGTATATCTATTAGGCTTCACAGCGGCAATTTAGTTAAAACAACATACAGTCGGCATACACGTCACTAAAATCCGCTTCATGGGCAATTTCAACATATTCAATCTTGCGTGCCAACTTACCAGCCAGTTCCCTTGCCCGCCGGCTCAAAAGTACCATATGTGCGCCGGAGGCGGCGGCATTGCCAACAAACTTAATACGTTCGACCGGCACCTGGGGTAACAGACCGATGCGCAGAGCCGATTCCGCTCTGATGTAATTGCCGAAAGCGCCTGCCAGAAGGACCTTTTCGATATCGCTGTCGGCAAGGCCGATTTTTCTCTGCAGCAGCTTTATGCCCGCCCGAATCGCTGCCTTTGCAAGCTGGACCTGACGAATATCTTTTTGAGTCAGGATTACATCCCGCTCGCTGTTGTGTGCCAGACAAAAGGCCGGTTGCCCGTTCTGCACAGTAATTCGTGAAACAATTGATGCCGGCACTTCGCCGAGCTTTCCGGGTTCTGCGAATCGGCCGGTCCCGTCAATAATTCCCAAATCAAGCAACACCGCCACCGCGTCAATCAGACCGCTGCCGCATATCGAACGTGCCGGGCAATTACCTATTACGTCCAGGTCGATATCGTTTTTATTCACAACAACCGCTTCGATTGCACCATCGGCCGCCCTGCTGCCGCAGCTTATACGTGCTCCTTCCAGAGCAGGCCCTGCCGCACAACTGGCCGCATAAAGCTTATCACCGGTTCCAAGTACAATTTCACCGTTTGTTCCGATGTCAACTACCAGCCTCACCTCTTCGGTTGAATCCATATCCACTGCCAACGCAACAGCAATAGTATCCGAGCCTACAAAGCCGGCTATATTTTCGACGGTATGAATATTGGCGTCGGCATTAATTTCAAGGCCCATGTCAGCGGCGGTCCTGTCGTGGGCATCAAGAGAAAACGCATGGTACGGCGCCTGACCAAGGCCGGTAATAGGAAATCCCAGCAGGATATGATTCATAGTTGTATTGCCGACGACGGTCATTTCATATATCGAATTTGCCTCAACCGATGTTTTATCACAGAGCCGGGCAATCAATTCATTCAGGCAGTCTATCAGGATTTTCTGCAAATTCGCTAATTTAGCGTCGGTACCAGCATAAGAAATTCTACTGATAACATCGTCGCCGTATTTACTTTGCGGATTGACCGCCGCCTCGGTTGCCAGGCATCGCCCGTCGCTCATATCGATTAGTTTGACGACAATGGTCGTCGTTCCGATATCGATCGCAAGGCCGAAAATCTGCCCAGCCGCCTTGTCCAGGTCAGCACCGATAGCCGAACGGATTTCGGCCTGTATATCAATTCCACAGGTCAGTATCCTTTGTTCGAAGAACCGCGATGCGGCAGGAATTGTAACAGTAAGGTCACTTTGCACATGATGCTGACAGGCAAGGACCTGCTGTTCGTCGGGTTCGAGGTTTACTACACATTTTTGGCAAATACCTCTGCCGCCGCATGAGCTATTCAGGATTATTCCGACCTGGCCCGCGGCCTCGAGAACGGTTGCACCGGCGTGAATCCAGACCTTTGTATCGTCCGGCTTGAAAGTTACAGTGAAGTGTTTCATTTTTAGCATTTAGTCAATAGTGATTAGTATTTAGCGAATAAAGCTGCCTTTGGCAGCATAAAATACTAACGACTATTCACTGCCGTCAGTCCCGCAAGGGACGCTGCGCGGCATGCTGTGCATAACAATTATCCGCTTATTTTATGACGTATTTTCCAGCGGGCTTTTCGCTTTTTGCTGCCGATTTTGCGTCTGCGCCTCGGTTTTGCCATTTATATCTCCAAAAAACCGTCCAAAATACTAATTTTAAAACACTTTTAACTCTTTAGAACGTATGGTATTATAATGCAAAACCGGACAAGAGCAAAGAATAATTTTTTCTATTCTGACATTTTATTGATTCAGATTGGGGTGCGAAAATGATTCAGTGTAAAGACTGCGAATTCTGTAAAATTGGTCCCGATGGCCAAAGAACCTTCAAGTGCGACCCGTTTACCAATATCAAGGAAACCGAATGCCTGGCCAAATGGCAGCTGATTCGTCTCGATATGCTGGTGGCGAGCTACCAGGAAATGCTCAAGTTTCAGGGCAAATTCGCGCCATTGCAGGACAAGATTTTCAAGTATATGCAGCACGAAATCGAAGACATTGATGAATCCGATAAGTGGAAAATCGATGACGAAGAAGATGAAGACGATGACCAGATTGTCTAAGGAAAACCCAAAAAAACGGAAATTGGGACACAAACCGGCAAAAATTCTCTCATTTATGCAATAAAACAATTCCAAAAGCCGTCTTTATCTACGTAAAGAGCGCTTGATTATGGCAAAAAGCGATGATTTAGCCCGAATAATAATCGGATGTAAAGATGGCAGCGGCGAAAGCTTTTCAAAATTGGTTGATATGTATGCGGACCGGCTTTACGGGTATTTTTACCGGTTGACCGGCGACAGCCAGACAAGCGATGATTTACTCAGTGAGGTATTTGTCAGACTCATCGAGAAAATCGATTCCTACAAAAATGGCTCTTTCCAAGGCTGGCTGTTCAAAGTGGCGTCTAATATTTTCTATGACCACTTAAGAGGCAAACAGCGACAGAAAAAATTGCTCGATATCAAAAAAAATGAAGCCCAACTGCAAACAACCAAACCCAGACATTCGGATGATGAAACATTCGATAAGTTACAGAGTCAGCTTAAAAAACTCGATTTGGACACAAAGGAATTGATAATGCTGCGCTTTTACTCACAATTAAGCTTTAAGGAAATCGCAGAAATGCGGGCAGAACCCATAGGAACCGTATTGTCAAAGGTACATCGCGGGCTAAAGAGACTGCGAAAGCTGATGGAGTGATAATGGGCAAAAACTATCGAAACAAAGAAGACAGTCGGCAACTGTTCGCCAAATTCCTCGACCCCGAACAGGCAGCCCAAGCCGCCCAGGACCTGCGCACCGGCGAGCAAATCCTTCGCCAATATCCGGCGCCGGGGCCTGACAATAGAACCATAGCAGATATAAAGTTGAAAATAAGCGGGGCCTTGCTGCGAAAAAGGACAAATAAGCATAAAGAAATAGCCTGCAAAGCGGTAGTCGCGGCGGCGGCTGTTATCATCGTATCGGCCTTGACCATAACGTTAATTGAAAAAGCCGCTGTCGAATCCGAGACTACCGCATATAGCCCAAAAATTGCGCATGTAATTTGGGAAAGTGACAACGTTGCCGATGACGATGCCGATTTGGCGCTGCTGACTGCCGAGATTGAACAAATAGAAAGCCGGCACCTGGCTTTACGATTAGGTGAAAACGGCGGCAATGGACATACTGAGGTCGCCGAATTAGAAACCGAACTAATTGAAATAAATAGTGATTTTTGGAAAGGATAAGAAAATGAAGACAAATTTTGCAATCCTGTTGATGTCGGTAATAACAATAACAGCCATACTCACCGCCCCCCTGCCCTGCAGCGCTGCCGAAGAAGCCAAAGAAAATATTTGGTCACAAGACCAACCGGGGCATGGCCGCAGACGCCCTGAGTTAACTGACCAAACAATCGAACGCATAATGAAGCGACTGGCAGAAACCGACCCCAAAAAGGCACAGCAGTTAGAGCGGTTACGAGAGAAAGACCCCGAAAAATTCAAGGTCGAGCTTAGAAAAGTTATGCGCGAACAATTCGGGCGAAGGCATGGTGCACAAAGAGGAAGCAGGCCAAGGCGAGAATCACGCTCCGAACGGCGAGGCTCCGAAGTGAGGCGTCAAAGACACAACGAATATCTTGAATGGCTCGAAAAAAATTACCCTGATGAAGCGAAAAAATTAGCTGAGCTCAAAGAGACCAACCCAAACCTCTATGGCAGAAAAATTGCACTCAGCTTAAAAAAATACAGCAGAATCAAGGAAACATCCGAAGAAAACCCGCAGTTGGCCGAAGTCCTTAAAAAAGACCTGGAACTTAAGAACAAACGCAACACCCTTCTTGGGAAAATCAGAAGTGCCCCTGATGAGGACCAAAAGCAAAAATTAACTAAAGAATTAGAGCAGATAGTCAGCAGCAGGTTCGATTTGATTGTAAAACGCAGGCAAATAGCATATGAGCAACTCCGCCGGAAACTTGAAAAGCTGAAAGATCAGGTCAAGAAAAGCGAAGCCGAACTTGAGAAGCAAAAGGACGATAAATTCAAAAACGAAAGTGTAAAAGCACGACTGGAAGAATTAATCAGCAGAACCGAAAAATTCAAGTGGGACTAACTTTGCGATTTTTTATGCATCCGTTCCAGTTCGGTGATCCGTTTGAGTGTTTTTCTTTCTTTTGAAGTCAGGCTGTGAATACCGGATTGGTGGACCTTTTGCAGAATGCGGTCGAGTTCGGCCTGCAGGTCTGTCGTTGCAGTTGTTTGTTTATCCATTCGGTCGGACCGAAGTTTCGATTTTAATTTAGCCCTCCATAACCCTGAGAACACATAGACAGCACCCGCGGCCATACCTGCCAAATGCGCCGCATCACCGCCGGCGTTTGCGCCAGCCATTATTAAATTGGCACTGTAAAGCAGCGTTAAAATTATCGCAGCTACCCTGATTGGGACCGGGAACAGAAAAAAGAATACAACAAAGTGCGGAAAAAGAATCGCACACGCTGCCAGCATACCCAGTATCGCTCCTGAGGCCCCTATCATCGGCCCGGCAACAAGAAATCCGGCGGCAACCAGAAGCGGATAGAACAGGCCCCCTGCCACACCACAACCGAGGTAAAATTTCAAAAATCTCTTACTGCCCCAGTGACGTTCGAGCGTGGGACCGAGGAAAAAAAGCCCGAGCATATTAAAAAGAAGATGCCCTATACCGCCGTGTAAAAACTGGTACGTTATCAGCCGCCAAAGCTGAAAGAAAAAAATTAACGAACTGGGAAAAACCGAAAACCACTTTTCAAGAACATTAACAGAAATTATCTGTTGACCGACCTGTACCGGCACATTGTTGGGGAAAAGGAGTATTTCCAGAAAAAAGATTGCTATATTAATAATCAACAGCCACTTGACTACCGGCGTGATTCTTGGAAAGCTCATCCGCATTTGCGGCGAGCTGCGAAAGGCATGGCCGCGGCTTTCGCGAGTATAATCTCTATCGTAAAGGCCCATCTTATTGCCCTCAAATTCTGATGTATCGTTAAATAGTTAACGCATAATCATTTACTACATAATATCGGCATCTTTGCCGGATGTTCAATCACAAAATAATAAATAAAGGACAGAAAAGCTGATGAAAGCCGATGTTTGACCCGCCCTTAGCTGGTATTGGCAAGTTTATCGAGCCCCATCTTTTTAAATATTGCTATCAAAACCACCCCCAATATCACCATAGCGATGCTGATATTCTGTGAAATTGTTATGCCGTCAAATTCAAAGGGGCTGTCGTCACGTATGAATTCCATAAAAAACCGGGTAAAGCCGTAAAGTACAAACATCAGGCCAAAGGTATAGCCCGGCCCGATAAAGCCGTTATCTCTTTTTATCCCCTTTCGCCAGAAAAGATAAAGTATCAGGCACAAAGAAGCTGCATTTGCCGTCGAATACAATTGTGTAGGATGAACAGCCAGGCTGCGATACGGGCCCTTGCCGACCAGGATTTTTTGCTCGTAGGTCAATTTTTCATAAGGCTTCAATTGCGAATACCACAGGCCGTCCCTTTCAACATATTCGAAAAATTCGCCCGGCAGTTCCAGGTATGGCTCGGGGCGGTTTCTTTTTTCGTTGGAAAATACCTGGCTGTGGTAAGCCGGTGACTCGTATGGAAAGCGGATACCCCAGGGCAAATCTGTCGGTTTGCCATAGCAGCAGCCGTTGAGAAAACAGCCGATTCTGCCAAACGCGAGCGCCGCAAACAAACCAATCGCCAGAATATCAAGATACCGCCGAACCGGCCGCTTGTGATGCCGCAGATACAGGATAATCACAGCGATGGCCAGAAGCACACCGCCTAAAAGCTCCAGGCCGCCTTCCCAAATGGCAAATATTGAAAACAGGTTACCACGGAATTTTTCAAAATTGTGGACTACAAAAAACAGACGTGCGCCCAACACACCGGCTATAAGAGAGTAAAGGGCCGCATTGGTAATAAGCTGAGGGTCAGATGTGATATTACGGCTAAGACGCCTTATCAAAATCACTGCCGCAAGAAAGCCGATGACCATCATCAGGCCATAGCTCCATATAGTCAATTCAGTTCCGGGTATCTTAAAAAGTACTGGATGCATCTATACTGTTCTCAACTGAATTTTCCCGTTTATCCGCGGGTAAGTCTCTTAAAAATAACCAATTACAGCTTTATTCGCGGACATTTATTACCCTTAAGGGTATATTTTGCCTCTCGCAATGAAACAAGATGGTCTTTGCGTTTTTTGAGAACTGCTTTATGAAATCTTCTTTGTTATCCTGTTATTTTCATCGAGAGCAACAACTTTTGGCTTAAATTGTTCAGCCTCGTCGGGCGTAAGAAATGCGAAGCTGAAAATTATGACAATGTCCTTCGGCTTAATCAACTGGGCCGCCGCTCCCATTATTACAACCTTCCCGGAACCCGCTTCAGCCGGAATAACATAGGTCTCCAACCTGCTGCCGTTGTCCACGTCGGCAATTGTAACAGACTCGTATGGCAAAAGACCGACCGCTTCCATCAATTCAGAATCTACGGCTATACTGCCGGCGTAGTGCAGTTTCGTCTCGGTGACCCTTGCTCGATGCAACTTACTTTTTAATATCTTTACAAGCATAAAACTCCAACCTCAATTTATTGAACAGCTTAGTTGCAATTATATATTAATGGCCGCAGGCGTCTACCACAATATTATCAATCAATCGCGTTGAGCCAATCCTGACAGCAACAGCGGCAAGAACTTTACAGTCAATTTTATCAACTTTCTCGAGGGTTTCGGCATCAATTATACTTATATACTCTATTTGTATCGATGCCGCCTGGGTTAATACCTCGCGCATTTGGGCAGTCACTGACTCTGGGTCTGTGACGCCGGCTTCAATGGTCTGGCCACATTTCTGAAGTGATTTATATATCAAAGTCGCGTCTTTTTTCTGTTTGTCGTCCAGATATTCATTCCTGCTGCTGACCGCCAGACCATCCGATTGCCGCACCGTAGGACATACAACAATTTTCAAAGGCATGTTCAAATCCGCTGCCATTCTTTTAATGACGACCGCCTGCTGGGCGTCC